>Ga0316192_10000088_pt1 | contig 58351 bp, 55 predicted proteins | sample MerIslwburrow_MG_FD_204931 | JGI IMG/M metagenome (GOLD analysis project Ga0316192, IMG submission 204931) | Coastal sediment microbial communities from Maine, United States - Merrow Island worm burrow | ecosystem: Environmental > Aquatic > Marine > Coastal > Sediment | place: USA: Maine...
CACGCCTTGGGTCAGGCTTACCTGATCTGGCCGTAGTCCCACCAGCTCTGATACCCGCAGCCCCGTTGCATAGAGTACTTCCAGCATAACCCGATCACGAAAACCTTCAGGTTCACCCTGATCTGGTGCATTCAGCAGCGCCTCTACCTCTTGTTCAGTCAGTGATTTAGGCAGTGGTCTCCCCAGCTTGGGCGAATCAATCTGCGCACTGGGATCAATCTTGACAGCACCTTCACGCAGAGCATGTTGGTAGAACTGCCTCAAACAGGAGAGAAGACGGGCGCTGGAACGTGGGCTGTCTTTTCGTTTGGAGCGTACAGCCAGGTAGTCCAACAAATCCTGCTGCTCAGCTTGGAGCAGAGCTTGCTGCTTTTCTTCCTGAAGCCACTTTGCCACCGCATGAAGATCTGATTGGTAGGCCGCCAATGTATTTTGGCTTAGTCCCCGCTCCACCCACATAGCATCAGCAAAACGGTCGATGACCATATCATCAGACTGATTACTCAAATTGTTATACCTTCATGTTTCAGCAGCCAGCGCTTAATCGTCATATTGCGCCCTTGAGTTTGGCCTGCATAACCACCAGGGCCGCTAGCAGCAACCACCCGGTGGCAAGGTACCACCACCGGCAGCGGATTGTTGCGGCATGCATTCCCCACAGCACGTGGGCCTGATCCCAGCGCTTTGGCAATCTCACCATAGGTTCGCACTTCACCTGCTGGAATCTGTTGCAGCTGCTGCCAAACTGACAATTGAAAAGGAGTACCTACTGGCCGTAAAGAGAGCGAAAAATGCCACTCAGCCTGTTTAAAATAGCGCTGGAGCTGTTCGACCACCTGGGCAGTTAAACTATCTTCAGCAACCAATGGCGCTGTATCATCCGCCAGGAAATCGATGCTGTATAGAGCGTCCTTCTCTATTAGGATGCCTAATGGACCGACCGGACTGGATAGAATGGCTTGGTAGTGTGGGATAGACTTCATTATTCAGGGTGATTATAAATTTATCGTATTATGCAATAGACAAGCAGTCGTTACCTGGAAAGCGTACTAATATAATAGGATTAATTCCTCTACAACAGGCAAACAGATTAAACGGCACAGGAAATATCAGGATGTTCAAAACCATTATCTCTTCAACTCTACTCTTGCTTGCCCTCATTTCAGCACAGGGATGTAAGAACTCATTGGAGAAGGCCTATTCATTAGGAGAAGAGAATGATCCTGATGATCCAAGCTGGCAACAAACTGCTGGCGGCGCCCCCAAAAAACCTGTTATTCAATGCTATACAGCACTGGCCTTTGGCTACTACTGCCTTGGCAGTGATATCAAAATCCTCTTGGATCGGCGTAAACCACTACGCCAGCATGCCAAAGATGGTCTCAATATTTATGATTTCCGTGAACGTCGGGGGCTGACAACCATTACAACCTTCCAGGGCAAAATACTTTCAGCTAGCCGTACTGATCGCCCAGCCAACGCGCATACCCTGATGGCTGTAAGAAAACGCATTGAAGCGCTGTATGGTGAAGCAGATGACAGAAGCACTTTTGCAGCCGACATCAATACCTCCCGCCGTATGGAATTTGCTGTCTTTAATAAAACAGCCAAAGCTCACTATGTCTGGCCCAAGGCAGGCTGGCGTATTGATGTCATCTGGGAGGACATTCGCAACATCCAAATCACATTTCTCGATAAAGATTTAAATAAAATCCACCTTGCAAACCCCGCCAAAAAACTCAAAAGCCAAAAATAAAATATGACACTACTCAATCGCTTTATCTATGCATGGCTCACAGCACTGCTTCTACTGACTTCCGCACAGCTATCTGCCAGCCCCCTCAAGCAGATTAATCAACTCATGGCCGAGCGAGAAAAATTAAAATCAGAGACCCGAAAAATAAAAGAGCAGACCCAGATCAATCGAGCAAAAATTGAGCAGCTAAAACATAGAATCAAGCGATTGCACACAGAAAATAAGCTGCTGGATCAACGCATCCTTAAAGAGATGCAGCACTATGAAAATAAAACCCACATTATCCCTAATGAAGAAAAATAGGCTTAAAATCAAACCATAGGGATTAAACAACTTTTATTCACAAAACCTGTGAATAACTGTGTGTATAAGAGAAATTTCCGCATCCTCAGCCCGCATCGCAGCAAGATTGCATTCAAAATGACCATTTTTTATACAGCCCTTATTATTTTATTTAATATCAATAAGTTACATACCAACCAACATAGATCAATTTTACTGCATGGCCCATTTTTTCCTTTAAAGCAGGGCATATTCCTGTAGTGTGCATAAAATCACCATAAAGACAGTATGTTATGTCACAATTTAGCTTGGATACCGGAATATCTAATTCCAAGTCAACCTTACAAATAACCCGCCATATGCCACACATTCAACCTAAATTTTGGAAAGAAAAAGCGCTCAACCAACTTAACCATGCGGAGTGGGAGGCACTCTGCGATGGTTGCGCAAAATGCTGCCTGCATCGACTGGAAGACGAAGAGACACGAGAGATCCATTTCACCAATGTCGTCTGCCGCCTTCTGGACCTGGAAACAGCACAATGTACTCGCTACACCGAGCGCTCAGTACTGGTGCCAAACTGCATCACCATGACGCTCAAAGATCTGGATGACCCCTACTGGTTGCCATCAACCTGCGCCTACCGTTTGCTGGCAGAAGGGAAAGAACTACCAGAGTGGCACCCACTGTGCTCTGGTGATCCAGACAGCGTTTTCAACTCTGGTAACGCTATTCTGGGCCGGGTGGTTTGCGAAACCGAGGCTGACGACCTGGAATATCACATGATCGATTGGATAACATAATCACCCATTCCAGTACTGAAAACGCTATACTCTGCGCCCTCCAAATCTCAGCATCAGATAACCCATGAACCAAATACCTACCATTACTGGTTTCCTTGAAAATAACAGCACCCGCTTACGCTTGTTTGATATGGGACGCCGCGTAGTCAAAATCTCACGCGATCAGTTTCTAAAATTTGAACAGTGTGAGACAAGCTACCCCTTCCCTCTCCAGCAGAAGGCCTGGTTTGGTATTCTTTTTCAAGAGCAGAAAGAAGAGCCCTCCATCTGGTTTTTGCAGCTGCCGCTGGATGAACTGGGGCGATTGATGCCTGCTGCCAGAGATGATTTTTTGCACCGTCTGCTGGAACGGATAGGCGAAAACCTCCAGGCTGCAAAAGAGGGACAGCAATTTGAGAACGCACTCAAAGACAATCCCTACTGCTTCAAGCCAAAAGAGGAACGAATGGCCGTTTTTCATGCCAAGGCTTCACAGGCGCTGAAACAGTCACCTTCAAAATACTATGCCCATGCCCATCAATATTTTTCGGGCGAGCTGGGCTGGGATCAGTGGACCTTTGTCGGTTATCAGGGCATTGCCGACCATGCTGTCCGTCTGAATGAAGACAATAACAGTCATCACCTGGCCCAAGCGATACCACAGTTACCCCCAAGCCCTTTTGAAGCTTTGTGTCACTGCTTGGAAAATGAAGAGATCACGCTGGAAATTACCCAAGCATTGCTGGATCGGGTCAAAAAGACACTGGCTGAAGAGACACCAAACCCGGCCATCCTGACCAGTGCAATTCGAGGAGTTGCTCAGTCCTGCTCAGTTAACCTGCGCAGAGAGCTACTGTATACAGTTTTAACACGGCCTGAGATTTGCAGCCCAGATGTGTTAGTTGCCGTTAGTGGACGCACATGGGAGTCATTGAAAGAGGCAGAGATCGGAAAACTCTATCTTGAGCGGCTAGCCGAAAATAGCGCTGGACAGCCATTTTTCAGCCACTGCCTGGCTGACCTGCTCTACCTGCCTGGGATGCGTGAGCCGTTAATGAAAATTATTCGTGATTCCGACCGCTCTGAGCATCTTTCTCAAGCAATTGGGGAGATGTTTGGCAACAGAAAAATCTGATCTCAATCATACTCCCTTATATATTAAAGTATCAGCTATGAGGTCTGAATACGTGGGTCATAGGCTGTGCTTTTATCGATCCACTCCATAAAGGTTTCTGCTGGCAACGGAGCGCTGACAAAATAGCCTTGAATAGTGTCACAACCCAACTCCTGTAAATACTTCCAGGCCTCTTCCGTTTCAACGCCTTCTGCTACAACAGACAGGCCAAGCGCATGTGCCAGGGCCACAGTTGAAGAGACAATCATGGCATCGTTCTCACTTCCGAGCATTTCAAATATAAAACTCTGATCAATCTTTAATTCATGCACAGGCATTTTCTTAAGATAAGCCAGTGAGGAATAACCTGTTCCATAGTCATCAATCGACAATGCAATCCCCAAAGACTTCAGCTCATTCAGCACGATCAGCGAAGATTCCGGGTCAAGCATAAAAACTGACTCAGTAACCTCTAATACCAATTTTTCGGGAGCCAACTTATTTATCTTTAGCAACTCTGCCACCTTGGATGGAAGCGAAAGATCCATCAAGTTATGGGCCGATATATTTATCGATATTTTTATATCCAGTCCCTCTTGCATCCATGCGGCACCCTGTCTGAGTGCCTCAGCCATAACCCAGTGTGTTAAAGGTCCTATTAGCCCTGTTCTCTCTGCTAACGGAATGAATTCATCTGGCCCAATAAATCCCTGTTCTACATGGTTCCAACGAGCAAGCGCTTCAACACCTTCAAGCAGGCCACTTTTAGCATTAATCTGTGGCTGGTAATAAACCATTAATCCATCAGTTTCAATGGCATGACGCAGTTCACCCACCAATGTTAATCGGCGCACACTATAATCATCCAGGCTGCTGTCATATATCTCACAACCTTTATTAAGTACTTTGGCCTTGCGCATTGCTACATCTGCATGACGAACTAAAACCAATGACTCATTACCATGTTCAGGAAACAGCGCTACCCCAATTGTCATTTCAATAGGTAGCGCTATGCCATCCACTGTAATTGGGATGCTAAATAACTGTTTCACTCGGTCAACTGAAATCCCCATTAATTCAGGTGGTGGAGCCGGAAGCAATACAGCAAATTCATTCCCCCCCACGCATGCCACAATTTCAGCATCAGTTAATCCATCTTTTAGTCGTTGCGCTACTTCTTGTAACACACGGTCACCTACATCATGGCCCAGAGTGTCATTGATCTCCCGCATCCGGTCGATATCCATCAGCATCAACACGTAGCCTTGTTTACCCTCTTCTGCATTCTTAATGCGTCTGTCAAATTGCTCATTGAGGTTTTTACGGTTAGGCAATCCTGTTAGCGTATTATGTAAAGATCTGTGCTCCATTTCCAATACATGTGTTTCTTGAATCTCCAGTTTGGCCTGAGTAGCCGCAACCATTTTTTGTTGCCGCCGTACCAACTGTTGTTCAGCCCGACCAAGTACAAAATAAAATAGCAGCAATAAGATAGTGCCAATAACAAGAGCAACAACTGAGAGAGAAAGCACAGTATTCCACAGCCCGTGGCTACGGGCCGTAAAATCTTGCAAAATCAGCAGATCACCAACATGCCTATCTTCAGCATCCGTAACAGGAATAAGAGCTGACTGGTAGAGGTGGTTTTCAGTAGCCACCTCAATCCTGGAGGATTCTGTATCCAGAAACGATGTTAACAGTGCGTTATTAACAAGAGTAATTGGAAAATCGTGTGGGGCGACAAATGAGATAACTGAATGGTCTAATTGCTTCCATTCACTCTTTCGGCCCATCATACGTGTGCCGGCCTCCCATCCTTCCTTCTTCAAAAATTCCTTTGATACCAATAAAGCCAGCTTAATTTGAAACATCAAAGCAAGTTCTCTGGTCTCTTTTTCAATCTCTTCACCAAGCTCAATATATCCGATCCGTTTCTCCCCATCCCACAGTGGCATAACCACTCTTACTGTAAATGTCCCGAGAGGCCCAAGTTCGACACCCCAGGCCAGTTGGCCACTTTCTTCTGCTTTTACTGTGCTAAATCTGTCGATTACATCTCCATAGCGCTCTGGCTGATGTACCCGAAGATAATTCATTCTTTGTTCATCATGGAAATATAAATGTGTAATGCTGTAATCAGCGTGCAACTCTTTAAAGACAGGTTGTGCTATAGCTAGCAATCGAGCTTTATCTTTTTTACGAAAAGCGTCCTCTATTTGCTTATTATTGAGGACCACTGAAAGTGCCAATGAGAGTTTGTTGACACTGTTGTGTATCAAACCAGAGTAACTGTTTTTTATTGCAGCGATATTGCTGTGAAAATCAGCTTTAATATGTTCTTCCTCTTCCTGATAAATACCTACCACCGAAAGAGTAAACAAAAAAATGCTCGCAAGAGCAAAGGGGACAAGCACTTGCTGCTTTAGCTTATCTGCAGGCTCATAGCTTTCAAATACACTGCGCATACAGGCCTACGAGGAATGCAATGGAAAGGGCTATCTGTATCAAAATAATCGTTTATTCGTAATCTAAATACGAAGTATAGAATCATTTATGTATATGTATGGGAACAAAAGGCCTTATTAAGTTGCTTATTAGCAATAAGGAAGCCATTCCCTATTGAATCAAAATGCAGCCGCATAAGCTGCAATTTGATTTTTACGTTATATATGAGTTCGTTAACAAATACCACTTGGCAATCTAGTCAATAGAATTTCACCACTCTTATTGGCAGCAGTGCATTTTTATCGTTCATTAATATACTTTATATTCAGCCAGGCCTTCCGTAACAAGCAGATCATTAATGTTTTCATTATCATGCCAAATTTCTGCTAAATAACGCCCATACTTCCCTTTTTTATCATGAACTGTTCTGATCATTACATCTCTATCCAGAATCTTCTCACGCAACCAATCGCGCGAGATCCTTCCTTGCTCCTTCTCATCACCTCGCATTTCAGGGGCATTAATTCTGCTCAGCCTTAACTTCTCTTTGTTTTTCCAGACACCCAACCCCAAATCAATATTTGCTGTTACCGTATCCCCATCATATACGGCAGTAATATGCGCCAGATAGGTATAAAGATGCTCATCTAAATCTTCCATTATTCTCATCTCCGCTACAGTAAAAGAGGCACGGTCTCATATTCTTCTATTTTTGAATACCCTCTATTTTTAAAGGTAATATTTGACCCCCGCAAAATCTTACCCAACAAAGTCCTTCTAATTCGGACATTATTTAACAATCATTACAGTTTTGTTGAACAACTCTAACACCTATCTTTATTTTCTCATTGAGAATGATTGTCATTTACATTCGTATTTGGGTGCTATATTATTGCCACCAATTACGACTATTCATTTTCTCGGAGACAAAGTCATGAATCACTGGAAAATACCCTTAGCACTGATATTTGCGCTCACTTCGCTCTCAGGCCCAGCTCTGGCCAGCGAGGAGGTCAATCTCTACTCTGCTCGGAAAGAGGCACTCATAAAGCCATTGCTCGATAAATTCAGCAGTCAAACCGGTATTAAGGTGAATCTGGTTACCGGTAAAGCAAAAACCTTGCTGAAACGACTGCAAAGCGAAGGACGCAATACACCGGCTGACATATTATTAACAACAGATGCCGGCAATTTGCACGCCGCCAAAGCCGCTGGCCTGCTCCAAGCTGTTGATAATAAGGTCCTAGCCTCAGTCCCACAAAACCTACGTGATTCAGATAATCAATGGTTTGCGCTCTCTACCCGCTCACGCGTCATTGTCTATAGCAAAGACCGGGTTAAAGCATCTGATCTTTCAACCTATGAAGATCTGACTAATCCAAAGTGGAAAAAACGCATCTGTATTCGCTCTTCCAGCAATATCTACAACCAATCACTTTTGGCATCACTTATCGTTCACAACGGCATGAGTAAAGCGGAAGAGTGGGCAAAAGGCGTAGTTGCAAATATGGCACAACCACCTAAAGGTAACGACCGCGCCCAGGTTAAAGCCGTGGCTGTAGGTGTCTGTGATATTGCCATCATCAACACCTATTATATGGGAGTCATGCAGGAGAAGGATGCTGCTCAACAAAAAGCAGCTGCGCAGGTTTCTGTTTTCTTTCCCAATCAGGAAAGCCGCGGTGCCCACATCAACATCAGCGGAGCCGGACTCATTAAAGGTGCAAAACATAAAGAAAATGCCATCAAGCTGTTAGAATATCTGGTTAGTGATGATGCGCAGAAATGGTACGCCCAGGCAAATCATGAATATCCAATCATAGCAGGCATTCCAGTCAGCAAAATTGTTAATGCCTGGGGCTACCCTTTTAAGCAAGACAACCTTAATGTAGACGAATTAGGTAAACATAACGCTGAAGCAGTAAAAATCTTCGATCGTGTTGGCTGGAAGTAGCATAAATGATCATCATTAAAGCGAATAAGTATAGAGGGGCATAACATTTAAACCACATGCAATCTGCTATCGCTAATAACACCTCAACCACATTAGGAGTAAAATTTTCAATAAGCCGCCCATCCGGGTGGACCCTGGCTGCTGCCTGTGTCGCACTAGTTATTGCAACACCTATTCTGACCATTCTGGGTTTTCTCTTTTACCCCAGCACCGACACATGGCAGCACCTCGCGGATACAGTTCTTGCCGATTACATTTCCAACTCACTGCTGCTGATGCTGGGGGTTGCCGCAGGGGCTGGTAGCATTGGAATTTGTACCGCCTGGCTGACCAGCATGTACAGTTTTCCCGGCCGCCAGCTCTTTGTCTGGTCACTGCTGTTGCCATTGGCAATGCCCGCTTACATCATTGCCTTCACCTATACCGGCATGTTTGAAGTAGCCGGCCCAGTGCAGGAGTGGATCAGAGAGACCTTCAACTTGCGCTATGGCGAATACTGGTTTCCTGAAATCCGTTCACTGGGCGGAGCCATAACCATGTTGTCGCTGGTGCTCTACCCCTATGTCTACCTGCTGGCGCGTGCTGCCTTTTTAGATCAATCCATCTGCGCACTGGAAGCCAGCCGCACTTTGGGGTGTGGGCCGTGGCGCAGCTTCTTTTTTGTTGCTCTACCCCTGGCACGCCCTGCCATTGTTACCGGCCTATCGCTGGCCTTGATGGAGACACTGGCCGACTATGGCACGGTACAATATTTTGGTGTAAGCACCTTTACCACCGGCATCTTTCGTACCTGGTTTGGACTGGATGACAGTGTGGCTGCTGCACAGCTTTCTGGCATATTGATGACCTTTGTCTTTGTTTTGATCATATTGGAGCGTTGGTCACGCCGACAGGCACGTTTTCATCATGCTACTAACCGTTACCGCACTATACCCAACATTAAATTACCTCCACTGGTAGGCTGGGTTGCCACAACCGCTTGCCTATTGCCTCTGTTTTTTGGTTTTATATTACCCATTGGTCAGCTCACACAGTGGGCATTTTTGACCTTTAGTGAGATGGTCGACAGCAGTTTCTACACCTTAGCATTGAACAGCTTTCTACTCGCAGGCGCAGCGGCTGTGCTAACACTTGTCCCGGCACTCATCCTAAGCTATGGCAACCGGAATCATGCCACGCCATTATCACGCTTTCTAGTACGACTATCCGGCATGGGATATGCTATTCCCGGTACCGTTATCGCCATCGGTGTTCTTATTCCTTTTGGTGCATTGGATAACGGCATTGATGCCTGGATGCTAGAGCACTTTGATATAGGAACTGGTCTTATTTTCAGTGGTACTATTTTTATACTGCTCTTTGCTTATATGGTTCGTTTCTTTACCGTGTCACTTAATACCGTTGAATCCGGCCTTGGAAAGATCAGGCCATCAATGGACGAAGCCGCCAAAACAATGGGGTACGGCGGACTTGAGATACTGCGTCATATACACCTTCCTATTATGAAAGGCAGCCTGCTAACCGCGCTCATCATTGTCTTTGTTGATGTATTGAAAGAGCTGCCTGCCACTCTGGTTCTGCGACCTTTTAATTTCAATACTTTGGCAGTGCGTGCCTTTGAGCTCGCTTCCGATGAACGGTTAGCCGACTCATCCACAGCAGCCATTGCCATTGTATTAGTCAGCATTATTCCCGTGATTCTGCTCAGCCGAACCATTGCCCACTCCCGACCCGGTCAACCTTAATGACAACCCAGCTGCAACTCAATAAAATTTCTATTCAACTTGGTGGGCAGACCATTGTTAATGATATTAACCTGGAACTGAAGTCGGGTGAGATTGGTTGTCTGCTAGGCCATAGTGGATGCGGAAAAACCACACTACTTAGAGCCATTGCTGGTTTTGAACAGCCTACTACAGGTGAAATTCTACTGCGTGGAAACAAGGTGGCCAGCCCTAAAACCATGTTGCCAACGGAGAAGCGAAATGTTGGCATGGTGTTTCAAGATCTTGCTCTCTTTCCTCATCTAACCATTGGCGAAAATATTGCTTTTGGCATGCGAGGTAAAAATAAGCAAGAAGTAACAAACCGCATTGAAACGCTATTGGAACTGATTGGCCTGCCTCAGCTTAAAAATAAACATCCACACCAACTTTCAGGTGGTCAACAGCAAAGAATTGCCTTGGCTCGCGCTATGGCACCACGCCCTGATCTGCTGCTACTTGATGAGCCTTTCAGCAGCCAGGATACAGAACGAAGAGAACAATTAGCCAGAGAGGTTGGCCAGATACTGCGCGAAGATAACAGTACAGCCATGCTGGTTACGCACGACCAACATGAAGCCTTTGCAATGGCCGATCATATTGGTGTTATCAATGATGGCAAACTAATCCAGTGGGATACACCCTATAATCTTTATCACTGTCCTAACTCAAGAGAGGTTGCCGACTTCATTGGTCAAGGTGTATTAGTTGCAGGCACTGTACTGGATGCAGGGACACTGGAAACTGAGTTAGGCATAGTGTCAGGTGAGTTTTCCCAGCCATTCCCTGCTGGGACAGAAATTGACCTACTGGTTCGCCCAGACGATGTTATTCATGACGATAACAGCAATAATTTTGGCACAGTTACTGAAAAAGCTTTTCGCGGCGCTGAGTATCTATACAAACTACGGCTGCCTGGCAATACAGATGTGCTCTGCATTGCACCCAGCCACCACAACCACAAAATAGGCGAACAGATTGGCATTAAATTAGAATTGGATCATTTAGTGATATTCCCACGCATCCCTTCTTAGAAATATTAATAATGTAGAAGTGTTTATTTTTAGGCACCTTTAATTTAATTTTCTGGTTTGCGGGATAAATAGAATATAAGGAAATCGCCGCTCTAACCCTTTGCTGTAAAAATTTTTCATCAGGGTTCCGTTTGGGTATCCAATACGGTCTCCCACTTTAAGATCCTTTGCCGGTGCGGCTAGCCACAATACATTGTTATTATCTTCACGAACCTGCAAATAACTGTAAAGCTTTTGTTTAAAATGTTGAATAACGACTCCTTCATGTGGCAAGGGAGCTTGTTTCTTTTTGCGTGAAGCAACTGTTGCTTTATGTTCTGCTAAATCAGCAGTAGTCCCCATATAGCCGATATCGCCTTTTTCATTAAACCCCGCATAAAAAACACTATTCAGATAATTTAATCTATCGCTGCCACCTAACAGATATATTTTATCTTTAATAACAACAGCATTAGCACCACCCATTCCAAATGGTGTTGGCGTAGTGTATTCCCAATCTGAAAGCTTACCTTCACTTAATATTTTTGCACGCTCAATAGAGCTTATAGATGCTGGCCCTGTTAAACCACCAATGGCATAAATATGTTGATTGTAAGTAGTCGTCGCTAATGCAAAGCGTCCCTTTTTTAGAGATGTCTTTTTCTCCCACGGAAGGAAAAAACCCTCTTCATCAATCTTACTCCATCCTACATCGGTAATGCCTTCACCACCTGCCTTACTATGTCCACCAATATTATAAACGCCATCATCAACTGTAACTTTGCCGTGGACATAACGAGCCACAATCATAGGATCAGTTGCCACAAGCCATTCATCAAGCGTGCCATCAGGGTTAATCTCTGCTTGTTCAACAGTATCCAATAAAATCCCGCCATATCCACCAAAGGCATAAATGGTATTTCCTATAACCGCCAGTTTTATGCAACGCCTGGAAATATTCAGAATAGCCTTATCCATAGTCCATTCACTTAAGGTGCCATCTGCCTTTATTTCTGCGCGTTCAATGCTTGAAAGCAGCTCTTTTCCATTCATGCCACGACCACCGCCAACAGCATAAAGGTGGTTTTTGTATTGAGCTACCGCAAAATAGCCACGCTCTGTATTAAGGCTTGGCCCAGGCTTCCAGTTTGATAATGTTCCATCACTGTTGATTCGCGCGTACTCTGAGGTTTTTAAATATCCAGGACCTTTAATGCTATTGCCATTTTGAGTTTTTTCAACAACACCCAAACCACCTATCATGTAAATATGTTCATCCGAATGATAGATAGCGGCCCCTGTTCTGGCTGCACGCATAGGTGATGTTTCTTTCCAGCCAGCAATCCAATTTTTATTATTTGTTAGCAGCTTTGAGCCACCTGTTAACTCAGCGCTAATAACACCAGAAGGCATAAATGAAGCTGTTAACAATATTGTGAGATAAATAAAATAAAGTGATTTTTTGATCATTAAATCAGTCCGATTTTTGTTATATGGTGTAATAAATTGAGTGTGCAAAATACAATCTAAGAAAATAGATCACGGTGGATCACACAGGGCAAACTTATCTTTGATGGCTTTATATATCCTGATATTGTCACCTGGAGAGCGCATCGATCCAACTTGATACAGATGCCTATGATCTCCTTGTTCTTGGGTATATTCTGTAGCAGAGAATAGTATACCAGAAACTAAATATTGCCCATTTGACATGACCTTATAGAGATAAAATCTTTTTTCCCATGCAAAGTTAGTTTGCGGGTCATACGGCAGCTTCACATCAATCTCAAGAGCTTTTCCAACCTCTGCTTCAAATCTATGAGGCTGAAGCAACCTGCCCTCAATTTCTTCTGGTGGATTTACTGTGTAGCTTTTTGGCAGTGGTTTATTTGTGATAATCACACTGACGGCACTATCCAGTGAATGTTTATTATTCGATCCATGAACAGCATCAGCCAAAGGATAGTAGCCTTGTTTCTCTTTGTACCTTTCCGCTAAATCTGCAATAGCATGTACGGCCTGTATTCTTTTGCAATCAACAGCAGCCTGGTACTGTAGCGCAAAGTGGTTTTCTGGGTAATACATATAGACCAGAAAACCAATCACACAAAACATCACCAAGCTAAACGCTACTGGTACTATTTTTCTAACTATCTCACCCAATAGATAGACTCTTGCATTATGATTTTCATGTAAAACTTAAGCCAGATTAGAAGAAGAGAGGAGTTGAGAAAATTGTTCTGGGGGCAAAGGTTTACTAAAAAGGTATCCCTGCCCTATGTCACAACCGATTTCTTTTATTTTATTTAGTTGCGCTTCTGTTTCAATACCTTCTGCAACCACTTTTAATTCTAGATTATGAGCTAAATGAGAAATCGTCTCACAGATCACTTCATGTCTACGATCATCCAGCAACCCAAAAACAAATGACTGATCAATTTTAATTATATCAATAGGCAATCCTGGCAAATAGCTTAGTGATGAATAACCTGTTCCAAAGTCATCAAGTGCAATGGCAATACCCGCATCCCTTAGATGTTGTAACTTATCTCTTGCAGCATCAGGATCATCAAGAAGCACACTTTCTGTCAGTTCAATTTCAAATCTATCCGCAGGGACTTCTGAAGAACCAATTAGCGCTACTACCTCTTTCACAAAACCATGACTCGCAAACTGTTTTGCAGAGACATTGATTGCCTGCGTTATATTTAATTCCTGCCGCTGCCAATCTTCTGCCTGACTAATTGCCCGGATCAGCAGGTTTTTTCCAAGTTGAACAATTAACCCCGTATCTTCTGCTACCGTAATGAAATCTAACGGAGAGATAACGTTTCCACTCTTATCTGTCCAGCGTGCCAGCGCTTCAGCTCCTATTAATTGGCCACTTTTTATGCAGATCTGTGGTTGGTAATGCAGTACAATTTCGTCATTGTCTACGGCATCGCGCAAGCGGCTTTCAAAATTAAAAAGCTCCGCTGCGTGCTTGGCCATATCACCCGAAAAAAACTTATATTTAAAGCCGCTTTTCTTTGACCGATACATCGCTGTCCCTGCATTCTTTATAATCTCTTCAGGCGTATTGCCATCACGTCCAGCAATTGCAACACCTATACTGGCACCCGTATTAATTCGAACACCCTCTATTTCAAAAAAATGATCTAGCTCTACAGCTAAAACATCAGCTATTTTTTCAAGCTCATCTCGTGTTTTAAAATTATTAACTACTATAAAGAACTCATCCCCACCAAACCGGCCTAGCAACATTTGTTTTTCAGCACAGCAGATTTGCCCAACGTGGTTTGCCACTTTTGATAACAACTTATCTCCAAACCCATGCCCATGTGCATCGTTAACCAGTTTAAAACGACATAAATCCATAAATATTACTGCAATCGAACTCTTTTGCTGGTCTGATTCTGCAATAAGTTTTTGCAGGTGCTGTGTTAAAAAATGTCGATTAGGCAGACCTGTTAACGGATCGTACTCAGCCAAATGCAGTATTTGTTCCTCATAATGCTTGCGATCAGTAATATCAATATTGCTTGATTGAATACCCAGCTCCTCATCATTGACATCATATATTTTCTGGCAAAAATGGCTTATCCAGCGCTCTTCTCCATCTTTTCTGACAATGCGAAGTTCAATTGGAGCATGAGGAATGGAATCCTCAATGGATACGGTATGCTTTTTCCAAACTGACGTTTCATCCGAATGGATTATAGCGTCCATACCACCCGGTAATTGCGCAAACTCATCTGCACTATACCCAGTAATGGTCTCTACCGAGGGAGAAATATAGATATACTCATCTGCAAAATTTCGCACACAGGAAAATTCACGTGATGAATCTGCCAGCATGCGAAATATCTGGCTTTGTTCTTTTAATCGTAAGCGTAGTGTCTGGATAGTTCCAACCAAAGCGCCAATGATGCACGCAGCTACAATAGGCGCAGACAGCATGGAAACTTTAAAATCACCAAGAATAATTACATGGTGTATAAAAGCCACAGGAAGGATAATGGCAAAGGTAAGCAACAGCGAACCAACATATGCCTTTATGGTGGCATATCTTCTTCTGACTTTTTCAGTCTCTACCATTTGAACGAATCTTGAAGCAGAACACGGGTATAATCAATCACAACATGCACTTGCATACAACTCTATTATTCACTGCTGTTCTAATCATAAGAACCCACCTACTCTCGGCTTCATATTATTAATATCTGTTTTTTTCACTGACTTTATAGCCTTCCTTATCAGGCTTCCAACCCCACGCATAAGATTGAAGATTACGAATGGCTGTCCAGAGTGCTTCATCATATGATTGCTCACTAAAACCACAACCATAACTGATTCTATCTTTTCCGCGTGAACTCTTATAGCTGCTCTCAATAATAACCACATAGGCATGCTCTAGCTCTGTTGTAGCTTGCGGAAAAAGATACTTATAGCCTCGCTCTCTTAGTTTCTGCTTTGCCTGAAGCAGCGCTGCCGCAGCTGATTCTGGTGAATGAACCCATTCAATGGCTTCAGAATTTCCCATTTTTTTGGCTATAACACAGGCTGCACCTGCTATCACATTTTCTGATATAGCCAACAATATGAATAAACAGACCCAGCATGCTAGCCAGCGGCGTGTTTTTACACCATCTTCAATTATCTCTCTGAAACCTATACTACAGCTCAATTTTTGCAATCCTCAAAGACCAAATACATCTTCTATTTAGATAAAAAACCAGATAATGATTGAACCAAAATAAATTCCATCTATTCTTGAATAGTATAGGAGTTATCACTCATGAGTTCACAACAAGAAAAACTGCAGTTCTTACAAATACATATCGACGCAGCCCGCAATGCTACGGATGATTTCAATGCTTTTCATGATCCGTACAAGTGGAACGTTATTCACAGCAATCCCTTTGGATCCACTATTGCATTGGGCTTCCAGCTTGAGGCTCTTATCGAATCAAAAATCAAGCAGGTTCGTGAAAGCAACAATGAAACCGCTCTACTCGCAAAGCATCATCTGCACTTTTCCAACTTCCACATCTCATTTGCTGATGTCATACGGCCTAATGAGACATTTGAAATCACCATCAAATCTACAGCCAACAATATCAAAAATAAAGCACAGATAGGCAACCGTGTCGCCATCCGAAAGGAGCGCCGTTTGGTGGTAATGGGATATCAGCGAGAATCACAGGAGTCTCTGGTCTTTCCAGAAGCTGATTTCTCAGCCATTGGGGATCTTCACACTCACAATGACCGTGAGAACATCATGAATGGCCGTTATTTTCTAAAACGAAAATTTATGAACACCAGTAATGGTAAGAACTTTTTAGCCGGCTCCCTGGTTGATCAACATCTCTACTTTGATGAGTTGGAGGATCGGGTTGAGTTCCCCGGCATGTTTCCTGCCGCCTTGCTCTCCTGCGCCCTTTTAGAAAAGATCAAACAGGAAGGTCATGATTTCTATGGCAAACCCATGGTTTACACTCAACACGCGATATCTATTGATCGTCGGCATCTGTCAACATTGAGCAGTAACGATTGTCTGAACATGCTAATTCAGGGGCCAGAACCCGTATTACCCGAAAAAGGGTTAGGCAAATCAGACATACCGCAGCTAGCCTACAACTGCTTCGGCCTCATCCATGACAACCAAATCCTCTACCGTGCCAGAGTCTGCATGGCGCTGCTGGAGGATGTCATTAGCGCCACCAAGGCAGCCTAACTCCTCATATCGGCCACACTAAAACAGCTTTAAAACAGTGAGTCCACATAAAAGCCTCATTGTCTGCTGGCCTCTTTTTGCTATAGAATGCGCGACTTTTTTCATCGTCCCGGATTGCTCATCCAGGCCGACATAGAGAGTTAACACGCTCCTTTAACTGATCAGCAAATCACATCTATGATTACAGCATCATCCTTAGGTACTAAGGGTTTTGGCCGCGACAGAAAGGCAATAACAGTGAAACTAGTTCACTATCCGTTAAAAGCGACAACCTTCCAACCACTGGAGACATAACTTGCAATTTATTCCAGGCCAACGCTGGACCAGCAACACCGAACCTGAACTGGGGCTTGGAACCCTGCTAGCTATTGAAGGGCGCACCGTCCGTATCATCTTTCTTGCCACAGGCGACATCCGCAACTATGCCATTGGCAACATGCCGCTCAGTCGGGTTAGGTTTGAGCCTGGCGATCAAGTAGAGAGCCACGAAGGTTGGCTGCTTAATATTGAACAGGTAACTGAAGAGAATGGGCTGCTCATCTACCAGGGCAAGCGCAATGATGGCAGCAGCACCATTCTGGCTGAAGGCGAGTTAAGCAACTTCATCCAGTTCAACAAACCCCAAGACAGACTCTTTGCCGGGCAGATCGATGAAGATTCATGGTTTGAGCTGCGCTATGAAACCCTGCAGCACATTAATCACCTGGAACAATCACCCGTACTCGGGCTCGGTGGTGCACGCACCAGCCTATTGCCACACCAGCTCTATATCGCTCATGAAGTTGCCCATCGGCACGCACCACGTGTGCTGCTGGCAGATGAGGTTGGACTCGGCAAAACCATTGAGGCCTGCCTGATCCTGCACCATCAACTGCTCACTGGCCGCGCCCGCCGCGCTTTGATCATGGTGCCGGAGCCACTGGTGCATCAATGGTTGGTAGAGCTACTGCGCCGGTTTAATCTCCATTTCAGCGTCTTTGATGAAGAGCGCTGCCAAGCCATTGAGGAGTCCGGCCAAGCTGCCAACCCCTTCCAAGCCGAGCAGTTGGTACTCTGCAGCCTGGAGTTATTCACCCAGTCACAGCAACGCCAGGAGCAGGTCACACAAGGCGACTGGGATCTTCTCATTGTGGATGAAGCCCACCATCTGGCCTGGTCAGAGACAGAGAGTAGCCCTGAGTATCAAATCATCGAGAAGCTGGCAGAACACACACTGGGCGTGTTATTGCTTACTGCAACCCCAGAGCAGCTGGGACGAGCCGGACACTTTGCCCGCCTGAGACTACTCGATCCCGACCGCTTTTATGATCTCAAGAGCTTCCGCGAAGAGGAGGCACTCTACGAGCCCATCGCAGAAGCAGTAGAAAAGCTTCTGGCAAATGAACCTCTCCCTACCGAGAGTACCCAGCGCCTATTAAAGACGCTGGGTGAAGAGGATGCCGCACCTCTCCTGCAACATTTAAATGCAGATGCAATCGGCACCGCACAGTACGCAGAGTCACGCGACAGACTCATCGATATGCTGCTCGATCAGCACGGCACCGGGCGCGTGCTGTTCCGGAATACACGCAACCAGGTCAAGGGGTTCCCCAAACGAAAGCTCCTACCTCATCCACTCATTAAAACAGGCACAGATCCCCGTATCGATTGGCTCATCCAAACTTTACGCTCACTCAAAGATAAAAAGATCCTGCTGATATGCGCCAAAGCTAAAACTGCTATCCAACTGGAAAAAATCCTGCGCACCCGTGAAGGCATCCGTAGCGCCCTCTTCCACGAAGGTATGAGCATCATCGAGCGTGATCGTGCCGGCGCCTGGTTTGCCGATCCGGAAGATGGAGTGCAACTACTCCTCTGCTCTGAGATTGGCAGCGAAGGACGCAACTTTCAATTTGCTCATCACTTGGTGCTGTTTGATCTTCCGCAAGATCCCGACCTGCTGGAACAACGCATTGGCCGCCTGGATCGAATAGGCCAAACCGAGACGATTCAAATCCATGCACCTTTTATTGAAGGGAGCGACCAAGAGGTGCTGCAACGCTGGTTCCACGAAGGGCTGAACGCCTTTGAAGCCATCTGTCCCGCAGGTCATAAGATCTTCAGCGACCTCCACCCTGCTTTGATAGAGGCGCTTGAATCACCCGAAGATACCAGCAAGATCAACACTCTGATCGATAACACACGCCAACAGCACGCCCAAGCCCACGAGGCGCTCAAACGGGGGCGTGACCATCTGCTCGAGCTAAACTCCTGCCGCAAAGAGATCTCCGACAAACTGCGCAGTGATATTGAAGCAGTTGATAACGACCGCATACTGCCTGGCTACATGGAGCGACTATTCGACTGCTTTGCCGTTGAGTTGGAAGAGCACTCGGCAGGCAGCCATATTATCCGTCCATCAGATCATATGCAGTGTGACAACTTCCCCTGCCTGCCCCCAGAAGGACTAACATTTACCTATCAGCGTGACATCGCACTCAGCCATGAGGATCGACACTTTCTCACATGGGAACACCCCATGGTGCAGGACGCAATGGATATGGTCATCAGCAGCGAGACAGGCAACTGTGCCGTCACCACAGCTGAACACCCCACAATAGAACCTGGCACCCTGTTGCTGGAAACCATATTTCTACTGGAGTGCGTCGCGCCCAAAGAACTGCGCGCTGGCCGCTTTCTGCCGCCCACCACACTCAGACTGGTACTCGATGAAGAGTTTACAGACCGCAGTAGCAATCTGACCCACGCTGACCTTTCAAAGGAAGGGCCACCCGTAGATCGTAATGGCGCCGCTGAGATCGCTCGCAAACGCCGTTCACAGATCACCAAGATGCTAAACAAAGCTGAGCAGAAAGCCACAGAGCAGACACCGGCCATCATTCGTCAGGCACTGGAACAGATCCTGACCACCTATACCAGTGAAATCCGTCGTCTGGCAGCACTAAAACGGGTCAATCCAAACGTACGTGATGATGAAATTGAGATGCTCCAGCAGGAACTGCGCTCACTACATCAACACATACAAGGAGCACGTCTACGCCTGGAAGCCATTCGCGTTGTGGTTGGCTGTTAAAACCCATTCCAAATCAAACAGTTGAAATTATTTTGCCACATAGTCGAACTTAAAAGGATATCAGCCTTGACCCAACCTGATGAGAGCTTTATTATACGCGGCCTCAACACCATTCCCCGGTAGCTCAGTCGGTAGAGCGGGTGACTGTTAATCACTAGGTCGGCAGTTCGAGCCTGTCCCGGGGAGCCATATAAAGCAAAGGCTTAGCGAGTAATCGCTAAGCCTTTTGTTTTTTCTGACTGGTAAATCTTTGGATTTAGTTGCACATAGATACTCCCTTCAGATTCACCTAAGCATAAAAATCATTATCACCCTAAGCAATGTAGAAAGTAGCCAAGTCAAAATTAGGGTGAATGGCCATTGCCTGATTTCATGCTGCATGCCTTTGAGGGTAAAGACAAAAAAGCTATTGCCCCCTAAATCATTGGCGTATTTTATTTGGATTTAGATGCGTCTATCTGATCTTTATACAGCGCTGCAAGTGGCACCCAAGCCTCTTTATCTGGATCTTCATTCACTGATTTCAATTGCGCACCAGTACAAATACTCTTCTTGCTCCAATTTTGTAGGCATCTAAATGCTACGTACTTAATGTGGTATATTTTTTACCATAAATCAAAAAAAATAAGGATAGAGTATGCCGCTGGCTTTGTGCAAAAGTGACCGCTTCATACTATGAGCCCAACTGATTAATGCAACACATATGTTAAATCTATCATGCTGCTAAACTAATTCCACGGCGACGGATAAAACCTAAGAAGGCCACAGCTGAGGCAAATAGAAGAAGTCCTGATGGCAGAGGCACAGGTGAAGCTATAAAGCCGTGTGATCCACTAGCATCTGTATAATATCCCACGACATTTTCACCATCTATGCCGTCAACTGTCGTATCAAAAGCGCCAGGGTAATTTAGAGTAATCCAGTTAACTCCATCGTACAAAAACCCATTTTCGTTAGTACCATCAGAGTAGCTACCTACGATATTTCCACCATCAATACCTTCAGCTATGGTTTCTACAGCACCAGGAAAGTCGAGATTGCTCCAGTTTACCCCATCAAACAGAAACCCATGTTCATTGGTACCATCCCAATAACTTCCAACTATATTGGTTCCATCTATGCCACTAGTCCAACTCTCTTGGGCACCAGGATAGTCCAGAGTGCTCCAACTGGTACCGTTGAACACAAACCCATGCCCCATACCGTTGGCACCTTCGTAGTCTCCAACGATGTTGCTACCATCAATACCTGATGCATAACTCTGCTGTGCACCGGGGTACTCCAGACTGATCCAGTTAACACCATTGTATAAAAGTCCTTGATTTAGTCCATGGATAGGCGGATCGTAATCACCAACTATATTACCACTATCAATATCCTCGACATCAGTACCAGTACCTACACCACCCGGATAATCCAAGTTTATCCAGGTTGTCCCATTGAATAGAAATCCGTGCGAAAGTGAGCCAAGTGTTTCCCAGTGATATCCTACAATATCGCCGCCATCTATTGCTGTTACTCGAGTATTACTGGCTCCAGGATAATCTATCGTGGTGAAGGTGTAATTTGCTGCATGCGCAGCAAAAGAAAAAGTAACTATAAATATGGATACACATAATTTTTTGATGTGGAATATCATAGATATTTCTCCATAGCTGAACTCTATTTAAGTTAACCAAGATGCTGAGCATCTCCCTTGGACTAATATTGATAATAAGTCGCTTGCCATAGCAGAGTGTGACTTTCTCTTTGCACAAATAAACATCGACAAGCCACTCTTGTTAAACATGTGTTGCTACCTACAGTAGCCATACTCTAAAGCAAAGCATTTTGACCTGACTACTACTTCCACAAAGCTTTTGGCACCTCTATTATTTCCGTTCTGTTTTTCTTTTTATTTATAAAAATCTCATAACGATAGATTGCATCAGAAGAAAGCAGCTCTCCATTTTCATTGGTAAAATCCCAATATAGTCGGTACTGACCACTAGGGAGTTCTGCATCGATCAGCGTTTTAACCTTTTGTTTAGATGAATCATATATATCTATTCTTGCCAAACTTAATGCAGGCAAAGCAAAGACAATCCTTGCTGATGGGGAAGGCATCTGAAAAAGATCGACCAGCGATATACCCTTTAACTTCTCCACAATTTCCGAATCACTGCTGCCTGGAAATCTTCTTTTGAGATACTTATATACAAGTTCTTTTTCTTCTTTTGTTTGTTTCGGCAACGCAAGAAGCACTCTCTGTATGGAGCTGTTAACTCCATCACTCTGCATTCCAGAAAAGCGATCTAAGTTGTTTATATTATCCCGAAGTAATTTTAAGCTTCTCTTAGTTCTATCACGCCAAATAATCTCTTCAGTAATGAACTTATCAAGCGAGTCATCAACCCTTGTATAATAATCAGGGTTTTCCTTCATCTTCACAGCAATTTCACGCTGTAGCTCATCTAGATTATTTTCATTGGCTGATAGCGATGCTGCCGTAGTAATAAAAAAGACCTTGGTCTTTTCCACAGGCTGCAACCAGTGCGGTAGCACAAATCCATGCTTCACATACAGAAAGGTCAGGACAATACCGATTATTAATCCAAGTGCTCCCATCCCGCTACCATTGAAATGATCACCATTACTTTTGCCAGTCATCATTGGTAACCTCCCAGCGGAGCATTTATTGGTTGATGATATATATTGTTTGAGGGAATACGCTCTTTTGAATAGTACTGATAAAGGCCAGCAGCATAATTAGCATGACTATCTTGTCCGCCAACGACGACTGGGTGGGCATATGCGCATGCTGAAACTACTGTAAAAACTACCAACATCCATTTCATATCCTTATCCTCTACGACGCAGCACTGCACTATCTGAGGTGGACTTTACGATAGCACGATACCCCTCGTCCTGAGCAAGTTCTTGTAGGAAATATCTGAAATCTTTACCCCACTATGGAATAAATTAGCATAAAAAAGGTAGTGTAGTTTAGGGGTTGCATAAGGAAGGCCAGCAGCGAGAGTACTCAAATGGACGCCCAATCCCAGCGGCGGCTCTTCGGAGCCACCGCTTTTCCAGACGCATAAAGCCCCACACAGGGCGGAGTCTGCTAGTTACAATTTTATAGTTATTTTTAAGTTTGCTTCCTCTATCTAAAACAAGGTCCAGCTAAGTCAAAACTCATTAAAGCGAAGATAGTAGACTCCAGAACATCATGGGTATCCTGCACTAAAAAACTTTAGTGCATCATCATTACTGAAGTCCTTATCCCTTATATAAATACGTATGTAGGCCAGCATGCCTATCCCTATAAATTATCACAAAAACCTTCTAATTTCATAGCATTACTTTCATCAACCAAGTGATTTGTCTCTTGCGCCATAATACTAAAGAGCTAATTAGAGATTCCCTAATATAGAAGTGTGGCAACCAAATCGGTATGTGCAATATTCCTGCAATCTCCTATAGTGCATCAGGCCAGAAAATATCGCCCTTCTTAGCTGGCACAATATCTATATGGCTTTTTCTGCTCTGGGTATCTTTGGCACATACAGCAGCCCCAACCTCACAATTTGAACCATCACAAGTCACGTTAACCCAAGAAGAAAAGCTCTGGAATGCAAAGTGGATATCAACAATCAACAATCAACAATCAACAATCAACAATCAACAATCAACAATCAACAAATTATCGGATTTGAAGCGCTACTACGATGGAACAATCCAAGCTTAGGCCAAGTTTCACCCATTGAGTTTATTCCTATTGCTGAAAATAATGGATTGATTATACCTATTGGTCAATTTGTATTAGAACAAGCATTGCACATAACCGCTTTGTGGCAACAAAAATATAATCAGTCATTTTCAATAGCCGTCAACTTATCACCCCAGCAATTCCGTGATCCAGATCTCTTGAAATATATTACAACCGCCTTGCAGAAATCTGGAATAAAAAGTGGATCTCTGGAGCTTGAGATCACTGAAGGGGTTTTGATGAGTGACCATGCCTACATTAAAGATACCATGTCAGCCTTAACACAACTGGACGTGAAGATTGCTATGGATGATTTTGGCACTGGCTACTCATCGTTAAGTTACCTGCGTAACTATCCTTTTCATACACTGAAAATTGACCGTGAATTCATAAACAACATCACCATTAATACGGCTGATCAGGGATTGACCAAAGCTGCCATCACGATGGCTCACAGTTTAGGGCTAAAAGTGGTTGCCGAAGGCATAGAGACAGAGGGTCAATTAGCGCTTCTCGCGCTTCAAGACTGTGACATTGCTCAAGGTTTTCTATTCTGTAAACCTCTGTCTCCAGAACAGATGAGCTCCATGCTTAAAGAAAAATCTAATACTAATGCAAATAAGCAACATAGCTAAAAACAGATATTCTAGATAAACCGCTAAGCCTTTTATTTTTCTAAGCAGCAGGTTTAAATGCATAGGCACGTCTAATAGCGCTGCTGCTATCACAGTGATTATGCAACAATAGAGAGAGGCGTGCGGCCATTGATCGGCAGACGAGCACAATGCATTGATTCCGTAACAGCCCGGTAAAGATCTGGTTGGGATTTCTTAAACATAATCCCAATGCAGCTGCTGTTACAATGAATCACCACCGCAGGCATCGCTGATTTACATCCTTGAAAGCAGGCAAAAACATCAACATTGGACCCAATGGCTAAGCCTGCCCCATCGTAGTCCAATAACATCCCTGAAATCGATAAATTCAAAGCTTTACAATCGGCTATCTTTCCATCTTCCCCATAGAGTTCAATAGAAAAAGAGCTAAGATCACGCTGTTTGCTTCGTTGTTCAGCTGCCGTGGTTCTGTGCATGCGAATCCCATATTATTTGAATGATTAGGAGAATCTTCTCTTTTCCCTAAGTGGAACTTATCCCATAAGCACATGGTTAACGGTCAGGCTGCTCTTTTCTTTAATCGCAAACTTCCTGAAATGCAGATTCAGCCTCATTTAATTTCAACAGCTTTCCAGAGATTACATTATAGAACCAGCCATGTATCTCAAGTTGGCCTCGGGATATGCGATCCTGTATCCAGGGAAAAGTCCTTAAATTATCAAGTGATACCTGGATTGACCGCTGCTCACAGGCGCTGATTTTTTCATCTTGAGTCACTAGCGAGGCGTCTGCCAAAACCTGCTCTCGCGCTTTATCCGCCACACGCATCCAGGCGCCAATAAACTCACTATCTTTGGCCGCTCCACCTTCAGGGCTAAAAAGACTGCGGATACCGCCACAATTGACATGCCCTAAAACAATAATATGCTCAACCTCCAGATGGCATACCGCATACTGAAGCGCCGCACTGGTGCCATGCAAAGAGTCATCTTCCTCTACTACATAAGGCGGAACCAGATTCGCAACGTTTCGCACAACAAACAGATCGCCTGGCATGCTAGCTGTAATGGTGGCCGGATCAACCCGAGAGTCACAACAAGCAATTACCAACACTTTTGGTGATTGGCCTTTGAGGCCCAGCTCTTGCAGATACTCCTGATTTTCATGATAAAAACCGTCGCGAAAATCTACATGCCCTTTTATTAGCTTATCAATTGCACTCATTGTTAGGATGCCTCATCTAGATATTGATGGGCACATATTATTAAAAATGCGCACTAAATCAATACCTACCCATGACATTTATACGTTTATTCTTATTTATTTAGCTGCCATATCAAAACAATTTATTCCAATTTTTATCACCCAACCTGCCAATATTATTCAGTCAGCACCAACATGAACACTCTTCATGCTCTTTTTGCACTCATTCTCATAGCTATTTGGTTTTAAAGATAAAGATTGAATCTGTTGTAGGAAAATTCTCAAACCATTCTTTCTACATGGAATTCACCAAACCATAACAGTAATCTACGGCTGGTTTTAGCAACGGGGGCAAAGAATCAAATAAATCACCCCTGACTACAACAGCCACCTTTATTCCTCATATGGGACAACATAACGAGAGAGCGCACCTCTGCTCACTCAACTTAAGGAGAGACATACAATGAAAAAAACAGTCAATTTTCTCTGCATATCGATTCTGGCTATTTGCACTTTTTCGACCGCAAACGCCACAATTTTGATTAATGAGATTGATTACGATCAGATTAGTACTGATACAGCAGAGTTTATCGAGCTATTCAACACTGGGACAGAACGTGTAAATTTGGATAACTACCGGTTAGATCTGTTCAATGGCACTTCATCCAGCATTCAGATCTATAACTCCTTTGATCTAACTGGATATTCACTTGCAGCAAGCAGCTATTTTGTTATCTGCGGCAGTTCATCAGCGGTTGCAAATTGCAATTTTGACACCGGCAAAAGTAGCAATATGATTCAAAATGGCGCATCCGATGGCATTGCTTTATACCATGACAACACTCTAATTGACGGCGTAACCTATGAAGGGGTCATCAGTGGTATCACAGAAGGATCAGCTGGCGCCTTGGCAGATCAAAATTCTGACATTATGAGCATTGGCCGCTTGCTGAACAGTCAAGACACCAACAGCAATGCCGCCGACTTTGAGCATGGCTGCATTACACCCGGCGCGACTAACATTGCAGGCAGCGGTGATTGCTCAGTGGTCGCATCCAGCACGGTGCCTCTACCCTCGATTATGTGGCTAATGGCCAGCGGACTCATAGGGTTAGTTGCAAACACTAAAAAAAGGAAAAGCGCATCATAAATAGAAAAGGGGTAGCTTACAGTGCTACCCCTTTTCTTCAGAGTCAAAACTCTGGTTCAATCTCCAGAGCATCAAGAAATTTGTTAAAACCAGCGTACAGTTCCATTACCCCTAATGCCTCAACAATATCTGATGGAGTCAAACCCAAAGCCTTGAGTTGCTGGTACTCTTCATCCGGAATGTGATGTGGCTGGCTGTTAGCTTTACGGGCAAATGAGATAAGAGCCATCTCCTGCTCACTATACCCAGCCTCTGCAAGATCAAAGTTTTTAACCTGCTCTACCGCCGCATCAGAAAAGCCCAGGGACTTAAGAGCCATGCTATGAGCCCCCACACAATATTCACAGCTATTGTCTTGTGATACCACTACAGCGATAGCCTCTTTGGTTTTTCTTGCCAGGTTGCCGTCAGCCATTACCGCTTTGACTTTATTCCAGTTGGCCTCTAAAAGTGGCGGAAAATGGGCGGAAGTTTTGAACAAAACAGGGATAAAACCGAAGTTCTGCTCTATCTCTTTGAAAATGGGTTCTACTTCAGGCATGCAATTCTGAAAATTAATTGCTTCGAGTCTGGCCATTGTTTCTCTCCGCATGATAATGACTGCTAATTTAGTCAACCTTTATGAAAATTAACTCCCCAGAGCTCTTCTCATCCGGCTTATGTGGTGTTCCAGCACGTTAGGATCAGCCATGGTGTTTGATAATAGAATGCTGCCCTGTAGAAGTGAGATAAATACCTGCGCCTCTTCAGCGGGGGTTTCCTCTCCCATCAAATCGTATTGTTGCGTTACCCACTCTATTTGCATATTGAGCAGCTTAGCGATTTTTTTGGTGAGTAATGAGTCTACTTTGTTGAGCTCCTGAGCCAGCCCTCCGACGGGGCAGCCTCGCTGTGCCAAGATCTCTTTCATGCTCAGAGGCATCTCCAGAAATTCCAGCAACCTCTGCCTGGGATCGGTGTTTTGCTCCCAACCATCCATTTTCTGCTGAAACCACTGAGTCAGATCATCAATAACTGCAACACCAATCTCATCCTTGGTTTTGAAGTAATAGTAAACATTACCAGGCGGCACTTCAGATACTTTGGCAATATCCGCCAAGGTGGTCAGAGCATAACCTTGACGATGAAACAGCTCCTTTGCTGCTGCCACCAACCGCTCTCTCTTATCGCTCTGTTGTGACATATATTTGCCATTAGTTAGTTAACTGACTAACATTCTTAACTCACCTCATTTGGATGTCAAGTTAGCTTTGGAGTTGGCAGATGAACGATCACAGATATTACCCTCTTCCACAGTCCCATTAATACCAAAGCAAACCTAAACTGCTATACCTACAAAATGGACACATGTAATGTCATCTGAATTGGAAAAAATAGTGGCAAGCGACGCGACACATGAAACCGCTATATCCGATCCCGAACGCTGGTTACAAAAGTTTGGAGATTATCTTTTTCACTATGCACTCCAACGACTGCACGATACCGCACATGCAGAAGACATGGTGCAGGAAACCCTTGTAGCAGCATTCCATGCTCGCAAGAACTATACTGGCCAGGGCTCTGAGAAGACGTGGCTTACCGGCATCCTCAAACATAAGATCATTGATTTCATCCGCAAGCAGGTGCGTGAATCAACCGTAGATAACATCAATGCACTATCAGATGCCACAGCAGAGAGTGGCACAAACAATCTGTTTGATACACGTGGCCATTGGATACGGCCACCTCAGAATTGGGGCAACCCTGATAAAATGCTACAAAACAGTCAGTTTATGGATACCTTCGAACAGTGTCTCAAACGTTTAAAACCCATACTTGCCAGAATCTTTACTCTAAAAGAGCTCACAGGTCTTACCACTAAAGAAATTTGTAATGAATTGGACATAACTACGACTAACTCTAACGTGATGCTATACCGCGCTCGCATGAGCTTGCGACAATGTCTTGAGCTTCGATGGTCTGATATCAACAGTGAGAAATCATAGTGAAATTATCCTGTAAAGAGGTCTCTTTCAGAGTATCAGAATCTCTGGATAGGAATCTGACACTGCGTGAACGGCTTGCAGTAAAAATCCATCTCATCATGTGCAAAGCCTGCCAACAAATGGCTCAGCAGATGAAACTACTACGCAGTACTGCCTTACGCTATAGCTCAACTGCTGATACTCATGATCAGAAAGAGCTCCCAGAAGAAGCTCGTCAACGCATCTTAAAAGCTCTGCACAGAGAAAACGATCATCACCACGAGTAATCTACTGATTACAAACGGCCTAAACCACGTGTCGGCAGTTTTCAAAGCAACTCACATTCCTAAACCATTTTAGGCAGATGAATAATAGATCGGCCTCCATCTCCTCCCCAAAAGTTTTTTGTAACATTCAGCAAGTAAATTCGACTAAAGAGTACAACACATTAAATTCAATGTTTTCTAGGTCAGCTGTAGGAGCCACAGCCAAGGAACATCACATGTCATTGATACGCCAAAAATTTGCCTTGATAGTTCTGGCGACTATCTTTATCTCAAACACCACACAGGCCAAGGAACCAGACTGGTCAAATTACGCTGCATTACTAAAACAGCATGTGTCCATAGCTGAGCACCATGATGTACAGCTTAGCTGGGTTAACTACAGTCAACTAAAAGTAGATGCACGTTGGAACAGTGTGATCGCCCAGTTAGAAAGCTTCTCACCAGACCAGCTTACTACCCGCCAAGAGCAACTGGCCTTTTATATCAATGCCTACAATATTATGGCCATAAAGGTTGTAGTGGATAACTGGCCACTTGAGAGCATTAAAGATGTTGGTAACTTTATCTGGCCTGTCTGGAAGCGAACAGCCGGTAAGATTGGCCAGAAAGAGATATCACTTGATGAGATTGAGCATGAGATTCTGCGCCCTATGAGCGAACCACGAATCCACTTTGTTATCGTATGTGCCTCTATCAGCTGCCCCAACCTACGCAAAGAACCATTCACTGCAAGCAGATTAAATACGCAACTGGATGAACAAACAGTTGAGTTTCTTGGTAATAGCAAGAAAGGAATCTATCAGGATGGAAACACTATTCATACATCACAAATCTTCTCTTGGTTTGAAGATGACTTTAGCAAAAAAGGTGGCATCAAAGTATTTATTGCACGCTATAGATCAATCTCAAAAGAAGCCACTATTCACCCAGACATTCCATACAATTGGTTACTTAATGGGGAGTAAAGAAAATGATTAGCCCTAAATTAGATAGCTATCCATGCAAACACATCATACTCTTGATGTTTCTATTCACTAGCCTGGTTAGCCATGCAATAAATGCAGCCAGTCGTAATGGCTTTGATTTAACAGATGCGCTCATCCCTGCTGAAGAGATCCTATCAGGTGGCCCTCCACGAGATGGCATTCCAGCGATTAATAATCCAAAGTTTGTAAAAGCAAGAGAGGCCAAATTTTTACAGCTCAAAGACCGTGTTCTGGCTATTGTGATAGATGGCATAGCCAAAGCCTATCCAATCGCCATCCTTAATTGGCATGAAATTGTCAACGATGTGATTGGCAAACAAAACGTTGTTATTACATATTGCCCTTTATGCGGAACAGGCATGGCGTTTGAGGCGAGGCTTGGCAGCAGAGAGATGCAGTTTGGTGTCTCTGGTCTGCTATACAACAGTGATGTTCTACTCTATGACAAGACCAGTGAATCGCTCTGGTCACAAATTCTTGGTATGGCAGTTTCAGGCAAACTAAAAGGAACCCACCTAAAGCAATTATCATTGGAGCATACAACCTGGCAGGACTGGAAAAACCGACACCCAGATAGTTTGGTTCTTTCGACTGATACTGGTTTTATTCGCAGCTATAAACGAAATCCTTACGCAGGTTATGAGCGCTCAAGAAAGCTCTACTTCTCAGTAGCACACAAGCCCCCCCCTACATATCATCCTAAAGAGATGGTGATGGGACTCAATGCAAAGGGTGTTTTCAAGGCCTATCCATTTATTGAACTCAATCAGCATGGGCAAGCTGTTTTTAGTGAGGAAATTAACGGGCAAAACTACACCATTCAGTGGAATACAGAGCATCAGAGTGGGCAAATTCTTGATGATAAAGGCAGTCAAATACCCACTATCACGGGGTTCTGGTTTGCTTGGTTTACCTTTCATCCCGACACACTCATATTTAAAGCTGAAAATAGTGTTAATTAAACTGTAATAAATTGATTATTTGAACGACTATAAGAAGACAGGGATCTTCCCTGAAAGAACAATAGGCATTAGGTAAATAAAATGGATCTACGTCGGGCCGCTCTACTACTGGTCATTTCAGTGTTAATCGCACTCTTCTTTATTTTTGACCTTGGTAGTTATCTCACCTTCGAACAATTGAAATCTCAGCAGATTAATTTACAAGAGTGGCGTGAACTCAACCCTGGCTTGGCAACTGGGCTCTTCTTTGCCGTCTACGTGCTAGTAACCGCACTCTCACTGCCCGGGGCAGCGATAATGACACTGGCAGTCGGCGCCGTCTTTGGCTTGCTATGGGGCGTGGTACTGGTTTCCTTTGCATCTACACTGGGTGCAACACTGGCCTTTCTGATCTCCCGTTTTCTGCTGCATGACTGGGTACAAAACAGATTTGGTAACAACCTACAGGCACTGAATGAAGGGATTCGCAAGGATGGCTCTTTCTATCTGTTTACCCTGCGTCTTGTGCCTCTATTTCCATTTTTCGGGATCAACCTTCTGATGGGACTGACACCGATTCGTACCATCACTTATGCCTGGGTAAGTCAGGTCGGCATGCTGGCCGGCACCATCGTCTATGTGAATGCTGGCACTCAACTGGCTGCATTAGAGTCACCCGCAGGGATCCTCTCTCCTGCACTGCTTGGCTCCTTTGTACTGCTCGGCTTGTTTCCACTCATTGCTAAAAAGATAGTGGATCGTGTCCAGGCACAACGAGCATTTGCTAATTGGCCAAAACCTAAAGCATTCGACCGCAATATGGTGGTGATTGGTGCGGGTTCCGGCGGTTTGGTCTCGGCCTACATCGCTGCCGCAATCAAGGCTAAGGTGAGCCTGATTGAGAAGCATAAGATGGGCGGCGATTGTCTAAATACAGGCTGTGTACCCTCCAAAGCACTGATTCGCTCTGCCCGCTTTCTAGCCCAAACACGGCGGGCACAGGAGTTTGGTTTCAAATCTGCCAGCGCTGAATTTGATTTTGCCGAGGTGATGGAGCGGGTGCAATCAGTGATCAAACAGGTTGAACCACACGACTCTGTGGAACGCTACACTAATTTAGGCGTGGATGTAATCCAGGGCGAAGCAACCATCACCTCACCCTACACAGTCGATGTAAATGGCCGCACCCTAACCACCAAAAATATTGTCATCGCCACAGGTGCCAGACCATCCGTGCCACCAATACCCGGCTTAGAAAAGATGGGTTATCTCACCTCCGACAACATCTGGGAACTGCGCAAACTTCCACCACGCCTGCTAGTGCTGGGCGGTGGCCCCGTCGGCTGCGAGCTGACTCAATGTTTTGCCCGCTTCGGCAGCAAGGTGACCGTAGTCGTGCGTGGTTCACGCCTGATGCGACGTGAAGATGAAGAGGTCGCCAATCTGGTGATGAATCGTTTCCGCACCGAAGGGGTAGAACTACGACTAAAGCACACTATGCTTGAGTTCCGTGAGGAAAATGGTGAAAAACACCTGATTTGCGAGCACAACGGCGAGCAGGTCAAAGTACCCTTCGATCAAGTGTTGGTCGCCATGGGGCGCAAAGCCAATGTCACCGGTTTTGGCCTGGAGAATCTTAATGTTCCATTGAGAAAAAACGGCACCATCGAGGTCAATGAGTATCTACAGGCTCACTACCCCAACATCTACGCCGTCGGCGATGTAACTGGCCCATTCCAGTTTACCCATACCGCAGCCCATCAGGCCTGGTATGCCGCAGTCAATGGCCTCTTCTCTGGTTTGAAAAAATTTCGTGTCGACTACTCAGTGATCCCGCACGCCACCTTCACCGATCCCGAAGTGGGCCGGGTCGGTCTAAATGAGGTAGAGGCACAGGAACAAGGTATTGCCTATGAAGTGACCCGTTATGATCTATCAGATCTCGACCGGGCAATTGCCGAAAGTGAAGCACATGGATTGGTCAAGGTACTGACCGTACCGGGCAAGGATCGCATCATCGGTGCAACCATTGTCGGTGAACATGCTGGCGAGCTAATTGGTGAATTCACTGCCGCAATGAAGCACGGCTTCGGCATGAACAAGATCCTTGGCACTATCCACATCTACCCCACCATGTTTGAAGCCAACAAGTATGCTGCTGGAGTTTGGAAACGGGCGCATTCACCAGAGAAGCTACTGCAGTGGGTCGAGCAATTTCACACCTGGCGACGTGGATAGGTTTAACAACAGTTAGGAAAAGCCATGAGTAGTGGGGGGCGGCTGATAATTTGATTTCAGCAGGGCAACGCAAGCATCAAAAAAATTGAGAACGGGGTTCCTGCAGAAATAAAAAAAGGGGTTACGATAACTCGTAACCCCTAGTTTTATATGGCGTCCCCAAGGGGAGTCGAACCCCTGTTACCGCCGTGAAAGGGCGGTGTCCTAGGCCTCTAGACGATGGGGACTAGAATTGCTCGTTTTGGTGGAGCCAGGCGGGATCGAACCGCCGACCTCTACACTGCCAGTGTAGCGCTCTCCCAGCTGAGCTATGGCCCCGTAAAACGAAGCGCGCATATTAGGGTAATGAACTCTGTTTGTCCACCCCTGTTTGTCCTTTTCTGCTTTAGCTCTTCTGCTCAATTTTGGCCCAGCTGTCCCGCAAACCAACGGTGCGATTATAAACTAAATCACCTTCTTTTGAATCCCTAATATCCATGCAAAAGTAACCCTCCCGCTCAAACTGGAACTGCTCACCCGGCTTTGCTTCTGCCAAAGTAGGTTCTACATAGCAACGAGTCAGCGTGTGCAATGAATCTGGGTTCAGATATTCTGTGAAATTCTTGCCCTCTTTGGCTGCATCGGGAGCAGGATGAGTAAACAGTCGATCATAAAGCCGTATCTCAGCTGGCACAGCATGTTGAGCTGAGACCCAATGGATGACACCTTTGACCTTGCGCCCCTCAGGATTGGCACCCAATGTTGCTGAATCATAGCTACAGCGTAGCTCAATGATTTCCCCATGCTCATCCTTAATGACTTCATCACAGCGAATCACATAGGCATTGCGCAGGCGGACTTCACCGCCAGAAACCAGGCGTTTAAATTTACGCGAAGCTTCCTCACGGAAGTCATTGGCGTCAATATAAACCTCTCGTGATAGAGGAATTTTGCGTGATCCTTTACTTTCATCCTTCGGATGATTAGCTGCCTCTAGCAGCTCGACCTTATCTTCAGGATAATTTTCGATGACCACCTTCAATGGGTGCAATACAGCCATACGACGCATGGCATTTTTGTCCAGATCCTCCCTAATGCAGCTCTCCAGCAAACCCATCTCTACGGTATTGTCCGCTTTGGTCACTCCGATACGCTCGCAGAATGTTCGCAGGGATGCTGGCGTATAACCTCTTCTGCGCAGGCCTGCAATGGTGGGCATGCGCGGGTCATCCCAGCCATGTACATTCCCCTCCTCTACCAGCTCAGTCAATTTGCGCTTACTGGTGACTGTGTACTGTAGTGAAAGCCGTGAAAATTCAATCTGCTGAGGATGATAGGGTGTTTCTAGTGTATCCAGAAACCAGTCATACAGCGGGCGGTGATCTTCAAACTCAAGTGTGCATAACGAGTGAGTGATGCCTTCAATGGCATCTGACAGGCAGTGGGTAAAGTCATACATCGGGTAGATGCACCACTCCTCTCCTGTCTGATGATGGATGACACCATGGCGAATACGGTAGATGGTAGGATCACGCATATTCATGTTGGGAGAGGCCATATCAATCTTGGCACGCAGGACTTTCGCTCCGTCTGGAAAAGCACCTGTCCGCATCTGTTCAAACAGTGCCAGATTTTCGTCAACTGAACGTTCCCGATTTGGGCTGGCCTTGCCCGGCTCCGTCAGGGTGCCTCTGTACTCTCTGGTTTCATCCGCTGTTAGATCACAGACGTAAGCCTTACCTTTATTGATTAGTTCTACTGCAAAATCATGCAATTGCTGAAAATAATCTGATGCAAAATAAAGTCGATCATTCCAATCAAACCCTAGCCACTGCACATCTTTTTTAATTGCTGCAACGTACTCAATGTTTTCTTTATGCGGATTTGTATCATCAAAGCGCAGGTTGCACAGCCCTTTGTAATCGCGGGCAACCCCAAAGTTGAGACAGATTGATTTGGCATGGCCTATATGCAGATAACCGTTAGGCTCCGGCGGGAAACGGGTATGCACCCTACCCTCATTCTTATTTGCGGCCAGATCCGCATTGATGATATTGCGGATAAAATTTGAAGGGGCTGGTTTTTCTGTATCACTCATGGTGCAAGGATTTTCCTTTTGAGATCAAATAGTAATAATTTATATGCGACAATGAATATTGAATTCAGGCTAGCCCTGTTCACGCAACCTAATGAATTCAAGCGCCTTATCAATCCGCCTCAGACAAGCATCACGCCCAACCAAATAGAGTGTCACATCAATACCAGGAGAAGCTGCACGCCCTACAACAGCCACTCGTAAAGGTTGAGCCACTTTACCCATTTTCAGCTCCAATGCCTCGCTAACATCAGCTACTGTCTGGTGTAATGCCTCTGGTGTCCAATCTTCCAGTGCATCCAGGGCTTCTCGCATCTTCTCTAACCCTTCACGAGCAACAGGCCTTAGATTTTTCTTCGCCGCCTGCTCATCAAATTGCTCAAAATCCTTGTAGAAAAAAGCACTAATACCAGCCATTTCAACCAATGTTTTGGCACGCTCTTGTTGTGCTTGCGCCACCTCCACCAGATTGGGGCCATTGATGGGATCAATATCCAGCTTGCCCATATGAGGGCTAAGCAGGTGTGCAATGCGCAGTGGGCTATCAGCCTTTATATAGTGCTGATTCAGCCATGAGAGCTTTTCAGTATTAAAGGCTGAAGCGGCCTTATTGACATCACCAATATCAAACAAGCTGACCAACTCATCCAGAGAGAAGATCTCCTGGTCACCATGTGACCAACCCAGGCGCACCAGATAGTTCAGCAGTGCTTCAGGCAAAAAACCCTCTTCTCGGTACTGCATGACGCTAACAGCACCATGCCGCTTTGATAAACGCGCACCATCGTCACCTAAAATCATGGGCACATGGCCGTATTGCGGTGGCTCATGGCCTAGGGCGCGCAGAATGTTGATCTGCCGGGGAGTATTATTGAGGTGATCATCACCGCGGATGACATGAGTAATATTCATGTCCAGATCATCCACCACAACCGTTAGGTTATAGGTTGGAGAGCCATCAGTACGGCGGATAATCAGGTCATCCAGCTCTTCGTTATCAAACAGTACCTTGCCGCGCACCATATCATCCACAACCACAGCGCCATGATCTGGATTTCGAAAGCGGATCACATGAGACTCATCCTGCGAAACCTCTTTATGACGGCAATGACCATCATAGCGTGGCTTATCCTTACGCTTCATCGCCTCTTCACGCAGCTCTTCAATACGCTCTTTGGAGCAGTTACAACGGTAGGCCAACCCATCATCCATCAACTTTTGAATGACATTGTTGTAGTGGTCAAAACGTTCCGTCTGATAGAAGGGGCCTTCATCGTACTCCAGCCCCAGCCAGGTCATGCCTTCTAAAATGGCATTGACAGATTCTGTGGTGGAACGCTCCAGATCAGTGTCTTCAATACGCAACACAAAGGTACCGCCGTGTCGACGGGCATAGAGCCAGGAAAAAAGCGCCGTGCGGGCACCACCAACATGAAGATAGCCCGTCGGGCTAGGGGCAAAGCGGGTACGTACAGTCATAATTCTCAAATCACATGGGGCCAAAATTGTTGGCTATTCTACCAGTGTTCGATAGCCAGACGTGAGTGGAATTCTGGAATGGCCATAGTTTACTGGTAGAAAAAGGCTAGATTGATTCTCTCTGCTTACGTTCTTCCAATAAAAAACCCCGCCTTTTTAGGGACGGGGTTGTTTATTGGCGGAGAGGGTGGGATTCGAACCCACGGTACGGGTTAACGTACACACACTTTCCAGGCGTGCTCCTTCAGCCACTCGGACACCTCTCCAGATTCAGGTGCGCGATAGTATACCAGAAGCCGCTTATAAGCAATTCTAACACCCTATGAAAATCTAGCAGTGTTTGTTGGTGCAAAGTAGAATCGACATTCATTTTGCCCTATAGTCTCCAAATCAAAGCCATACACCCAGAGTCAATCCAATGAGCAGAAAATCTTCAACCAAGAAAAACAAACAACGCGATTGCAATGACCCAACAATGGCTGAGCTGGCTGATCGCCATAAATTATATGAACTTTCGGTGCAGTGCTCCGAATCAGAAATTGATTTTGTTGATGCCACGTTTAAAAGCATAAGAAAGAAAAATGCAAAACTATTAAGGGAAGACTTCTGCGGTACTGCAAATGTCTGCTGTGATTGGGTGAAACGAAGGAAAAATAATAAAGCCATTGGTGTAGACATTGATTCAGAGGTTGTAGAGTGGGGAGAAAACAACAATCTCGATAAACTGGCTGAAGCAGAAAGCAGCCGCATCCAACTGATTAATGAAAATGTACTGACCGTTCAAACTGAGCCTGTAGAGATCATCTCTGCAATGAACTTTAGCTATTGGCTATTTAAATCTCGCAAAGATCTAAAGCACTATTTTCAGAGTGTTCATAATGCATTAGCACCTAGCGGCATTTTGTTTATGGATGCTTATGGTGGTTATGACAGCTTTAAAGAGATCAAAGAAAAGACAAAACATAAAAAACATAAATTCACATACATTTGGGAACAGGAAAAGTATGACCCCATCAGCGGTGAATTAACCTGTCATATACATTTCAAATTTCCTGACGGGTCAAAACTTAAAAAAGCCTTCAGCTACAGCTGGCGATTGTGGACACTGCCTGAAATTAGAGAACTGTTGGATGAAGTTGGATTCAGTAAAGTCACTATCTATTGGCAAGGATTTGATGAGGATGGTGACCCAGATGGTGATTTTAAACCTACAACAGAGGGAGAAGCTGACCCCAGCTGGATCTGTTATCTTTCTGCTGAAAAGTAAATGCTTTGCAGTGGTTCTACACTGTCAACTAACAAATAGTATTAACCACGAAATCCGCGACCGCTGACGCATCGTTAATATCCAATATGGGCAACTCCGTTGAAGTTGGCAATTGGGCATCCGTAGCTATTGCAATAATATTAGGGTCATCCAAATAGAGTAGTGGTTTATTCAAAGAGGGCCGGTGTAGCTCGATCTTTGGAAAAGCCTCATGCCTAAATCCTTCAACCAAAACCAGATCCAGCATAGCCTGATCTAAACGGCCCAGCTCTTCTTGTAATTGAGGCTCCTGAGTTTCAGGCCGATCTTCAATTAATGCCCAACGATGCTGTGATGTTAGTAATATTTGAGCCGCTCCTGCTTTTCGCAGTTCATAGCTATCTTTGCCAGGAACATCAATTTCAAAACGATGATGGGAATGCTTGATCATTCCTATACGCAGACCCTGCATCTTAAGTAGCGGAAGAAGCTTTATTAGCAGTGTTGTTTTTCCTGTACCACTATAAGCTGCAAAACCCAACAGTGGTTTATCTGCCTCTATCATTATTAACTTCCTTTTGCACTTTGCTCTGCAATCAATCAATTTAAACTATAAAACAAGCGTTATAATTTTAATACTTTTAAGAACAGCGTATCTGAACATATATTCTGCTAATACCTTAGAAACAAATCACAAGCAAATCATGCAGTGTTTCATTGGTAATCAAAAATCGTTCCACAAAAAACGGGGGCAAAGTAGCCCCCGTTTTTACCTGCTTAACGATGTATACCTTATCGCATACGTAACTCAACTCTGCGATTTTCAGCACGACCTGCTGAAGTATCATTTGTCGTAACTGGCTGCTCTTCACCAAAACCTTCTGCACTAAGGGAAGATGATTTTGCGCCCTGAGATACCAGATGTTTACGCACTGAGTCAGCTCGCCGTTGCGAGAGTGCTTTATTATACGCAGCAGACCCTTTGCTATCAGTATGCCCAGCAACTGTCACTTTTACATCGTGGCGTTTCTTCAAAGAAGCAGCCACATCATTCAAAATAGATTTTGCTTTTGCTGTTAACACTGCAGAATCATATTCGAAATTAACACCTTTAAGAACAACAGGTTCAACACAACCTTTACGATCAACTTTTAATCCAGTAGGTGTGCCTGGGCATTTATCTTTACTATCTACAACACCATCACCATCTGAATCGAGTTCACATCCATTACGATCAACTTTTGCTCCTCGTGGCGTGCCTGGGCATTTATCTTTACTATCGACAACACCATCACCATCTGAATCCTTCTCTTTCATTTTGTGACAGCCATGCCTATCAACTTTGGCGCCTTTTGGAGTACCCGGGCATTTATCTTTACTATCGACAACACCATCGCCATCTGAGTCCAACTCACACCCATCAGCATCAACTTTGGCGCCTTTTGGGGTGCCTGGACATTTATCCTTGTCATCTGGAACACCATCACCATCAGCATCTAAAACCTTGTCGCCACATTCTGGACGCACCTCGTCTGTTGGCCAACGATCTTGCCAGCATTCGCCGGCTGAATTTCTTACAACCTCGCCTCGGGAGTCCACCCAGTACGCCGCTTGCGCTACACTGAGCAAGCCCAGGTTTAAAGTAGCAAACAGCGCAAATCCAATCAGTCTCTTATTTTGCTTGCTTTGCTTCATAATCTCTCTCCCAATAATTTATAAAAAGATGCTTTAAGCTATGGAACATGAGCCCATATTAATTCTTCATTCAACACCGCAAGCATGCAGTTGCGTATTTTAAAGATATATAATAGTTTGCTTAATTAGGCTAATACAATTTGACTTTATTGGAATAACTTTAGCCTGTTTCTTTCATTCCATGCAGCATAACTATTAGGTTAGCTTCGTTACTACCCAGCCCTAATTTCTCCATTAAATGTGCAGCCGTTGCACCATGACGAACCATCTGAATTGCTTCACCATACGCACCATCATTCTGCTCATGAATTTCCATGTGCTCCTGACGGGTTTGGAGATCGCGATTACATTTTTCAATTTGGTTAAGCCGTTTATTGCCTCCAGCAACTCCAGCACAAAGAGCCGACAAATTCGATGATAATGTGTCAACTTGAGCCTGAGTTTTAGCAAGCTGAATGCTTTGCTTTCTGAGAAGGGATATCAGCACCCATGAGATACAAATAGTCACTAATCCAAAACCACCTAGCACCGCCCAAGTTGTAGTTGTTGCATCAAGCATAATCATCTACCTTTGGGTGTCCATCATCTGGCCCGTTCTTCTTCTGTTTATCCTGTTGCTCAGACGGTTTATCTTCCGGTGGTTTGGGGCGCCTTCGAGGCTTTGGTCGATCACCTGGCTTAGTTGGCCATATTGGGTTGATTGGATTTGTCTCACCAATGTCAGGCATTTCAGATCACCATTGCGAATTCATCCATACGCTCTAACTATGTGGTTTAAAACATCCCTACTTCAGCCCACTCTTCCTCTGTGAGTAGTTTATTTAAGTCCACAACTATCAGGAGGTTTTCATTTCTTGTTGCAACACCCTGAATATAACGCGAACTCTCTTCATTGCCAACATTTGGTGCACTATCCACCTCAGAGGTGCGCAACTCTACTACCTCAGCAACACTATCCACCAGAATACCAACAACTTGTTTGTCTGATTCTATTATGACAACACGGCTTGAATCATCTATTTCTGAGGTTGGCAATCCAAATCGGGTTCTTGTGTCAATTACGGTGACCACATTACCGCGCAAGTTAATAATCCCAAGCACATACATTGGCGCACCAGGAACAGGGGCAATCTCTGACACCCGCAGCACTTCCTGGACTTGCATCACATTGATACCATAGGTTTCATCTTGAAGCTTAAATGTAACCAATTGTATTACCGGGTCATTTGCATAACTCTCGGCTGTAGCATCTGTCATGAATCACCTCAATACTCTAATAGTCTAGCTGTCAAAAACCGGACGCAAATAACGCACGGTATTTATGTGTAAGCATCATCCATGCCTATTTTATGGAATAGGTGCTCTTTTGTTTGGATCAATCATCGCTTGTAATACATCTAAATCCAGTATAATGCAAAGCTGATCTGGCAGAGTGCCCGCCATCCATGCTCGGTTTTCATGTCGGCATGACCAATGAATATCATCAGGTTCTACCGTAATAGGACTCAGTAATTTGTCGCACATTAGCCCCCATTTGCTATCACCCACAATAAGCACGTGATTTGGCATTACTGTTTGCTCTTTTACTGGTTCCATTTTCTCTGGCATCACCAATCGAGCCACATCAACAACACCAACTTTGTGCCCTCGGTGTTCCAATATACCTCTATGCCACTCTGGCTGCCCCCAAAGATGGGTTGTGGCTGTTTCTTGCTTTCCTGCAATGCTATTCAATTCGCTCAATGGTACTGCTAAGTGTAGCCCATTGACATCAAATAAGAGACATTGAAAACGCTCTTTTGCCCAATGCGGAATAACAGGCTGCGGTTTCTCTTCAACATGCACTTCCTCAACAATCTGAGGAGTGGACTCAATTGCCTGCTCTGTTTTTAAATCAACTATCGGCTTTGCTACTTCAACAGCCTCCTGCTTTTCGACAACAGGTGCTACTACCGTTTCTTTAGCCGGCTCTTGATACTCTTCCACCTCACTCAATAGAGCCTGTAAATACTCAGAAACTACTCTATCAGGTTCACTTAACTGTAACCCTTCCTTGTTTTGTTCTGTTTTCATCCCGCTGTCCCAGCTTTTGGATGAGGCTGATCCATTTGTTGAAGCGTTTCTAAAAGTTCCGTATATGCTGCTACACCTCTGGCACGAGGATCAAATATTGCAGGTGGTATACCTGCCCGGCTTGCTTCACGAAACCGGGTATCTACAGGAATAACGCCTTTCCATAATTCATCCGGCCAGCTTTCGCGTAATGTTCTAAGGCTGGAAATAGACGCCCGTGTACGTTTGTCAAAAAAAGTGGGGACGATGATGTAGGACAAATCTGTTGTGCGCGATTTTAACACCATCTTTAGCGTATTCAACATCCGCTCTAATCCTTTAAGTGCTAAGAACTCTGTTTGCACAGGAACTATTAAACATTGACATGCTGCTAATGCATTCACCATTAGCACGCCAAGCATAGGTGGGCAATCAATCAAAATATAATCGTATTGACCTGATAACTTATTCAGTGCATTTTTCAATATAAGCCCCATACCCTCCAGTCTGCCCGCTTGTCGATCCAGTGTTGCCAATGCCATCGATGCTGGAAGTAAATCCAAACCTTCTGTACCTGTTTCACAGATGAGCGAAGCAGGATCAATATATTGTTTCTCAGCTACAGCCTGGAACAGTGAATACGCGCTTGCTTCAAGTGCATCAGGGTCATACCGAAAATAACTGGTTAGTGATCCATGTGGATCAATATCCACCAGCAAAGTTCTAAAGCCCCATGCCGAGAGTAAACCACCCAAGCTAACAACCGTTGTCGTCTTTCCTACCCCCCCTTTTTGGTTGGCAATTGTCCAGACTTTCACAACTTAACCTCAGCAGGCTCCACAACTTTGCGGCCCGCCTTCTGTTCTTTTCCCGTCATAATCAATAAAGAAACACGGCGATTTTTTTGTCGACCATCAGCCGTTGTATTGTCAGCCACTGGACGATGCTCAGCATAACCAATCGCCGCTAACCGTTCAGGGTCTATACCCAGACGTGAAAATATATGTACTACACTTGCAGCACGCGATGCAGATAATTCCCAATTAGAAGGGAACATCGCATTTTTGATAGGTATATTGTCGGTATGCCCTTCAACATTTATAGCATTTGGCAAGGGCTTAAGAATAGCCGCAATGGAACGCATGACTTTAAGTGCTTTATATGAAATACGGGCTGTACCACTGCCAAATAACATCTTGCTTTTTATTTCAACTTCAATCCAATGTTTAGTTTGTGTTACTTCGACAAGATCCTGGTCAATATAGTCTGCCATAGACTCTTGAATATCAGCGGCAACAGAGGATAAATCCATCCCATCTATTTCAGCTGTATCTTGAGTCTCAGAGGCATCCGGCTTGATTGCTTCTAAATCCGGGGCTGTAATAAGAGGCGCTATAACCGCTGTCTGAGAATTTTCTTGATTATATGGGCCTGGATCAGAAGATTTTAAGCTGGTTGCCACATCACCAACCTGAATAGGATTTATCTTTTCGGCTTTGGGCTTAAAGGCACCCACCAACGTATTAGACAGCACACGATATTTTCCTTCATTAACAGATGATATTGAATACATCACAACAAAAAACGCAAACAATAGGGTAATGAAGTCAGCGTACGACACTAACCACCGATCGCGATTTACTGTCTCTTCATATCGTTTTTTTCGTCTCATATCATTTGTAATCAGTCACTAGATATCACAAATAAAAAAGCAAGACCTATGCCATAAATTTTATTCATCTGATATAGCCATATAGCTTTGACTCTATATTTCTTGGATTCTCACCCTCTGCAATTGAAATAATCCCCTCTATAATCATCTCTCGATACTGGCTGCGACTAATTGCATGTGCCCTTAGCTTGCTACCAAATGGCAATAAAAATAAGTTTGCCAACCCAACACCATAAATGGTGGCAACAAAAGCTGTCGCAATACCACTACCCAACTTACTTGGGTCTGCTAGATTTTGCATAACATGAATTAAGCCCATGACTGCGCCAATAATGCCAATAGTCGGCGCATAGCCACCCATTCCTTCAAATACTTTTGCTGCGGCCAAGTCGTAATATTCTTGGTTATCCAGCTCAACTTCAAGAATAGATCGTATGACCTCCGGTTCACTGCCATCAACCAATAGTTGCATACCTTTGCGCATGAACAGGTCTGATTCAGTTTCAGCAATTGTTTCTAATCCTAACAACCCCTCTTTGCGTGCCACATCACTCCAATAGATGATTTTTTTTATTGCCGCTTTAGTATTAATTTTTGGTGGAACAAAAACATGTCCAGCTAACCGCAGTGCATGCAAAAAATCACGCATCGGCGTCTGCAAAAGAATTGCACCAACCGTACCACCAATCACAATCACCAATGCAGATCCATTAACCAATGCATCAAACTGACCACCCTCAAGCGCATTACCACCGATGATGGCAGCAAAAGCCAGGATGACGCCAATGATGCTCAGCACATCCATATCAAACTACCTTTACAATTGCTGAAGCTATTTGGTTAATGGGAAGAACCTGATCTGATAAGCCTGCCTTTTGTACAGCTTGCGGCATACCGAATACCACACAACTATCCTCATCTTGAGACCACACTGATGAACCCTTTGATTTAAGCAAGCGAGCACCTTCTAGCCCATCAGCCCCCATGCCTGTCAAAACAACAGCAAGTACACCTTTATGATAAGAATTTGCTAGAGAACTAAATGTGATATCCACACTTGGCTTATATGTTTGACCCGCTTCGGCCTCTTTAACACGCACCAACAACTTTGATCTTCCCTTCTGCTCAACTGTCATTTGAGTGCCCCCTGGGGCCAATAGCGCTACCCCAGGTTCTAGCAGATCACCATTAACGGCTTCTTTAATTGTGATGCGAGACTGTGCATTTAATCTTTCTGCAAAGGCTGGCGTAAAGTTTGCCGGCATATGTACAACAAGCAAAATAGGGAGTGGAAAGTCTGCTGGCAAACTGGTTAAGATGGTCTGTAGTGCAACTGGCCCACCAGTTGATGCTCCAATAGCAACCAGTCTATATCGCTCTTTACAAACAGTCTCTTTTTGAGTTGGATGTGTAGCCGCCTCTGTTTTGACAGAAGTATGCTGCTGTATATCAGATCGTTTAGCCAGCGTATAAATACGCTCTGCTAAAACATCGCGCGCTGCCTCTCGGCCACGAGGCATATTTCCAAAATCTTTTGATAGAAAATCTACAGCGCCCGCTTCCAATGCATCTAACGTTGCTGTCGCATCTTCCTTAGTTAATGATGAAAGCATCAAAATGGCAGTGGGCGCGATTGACATTATGCGCTTTACCGCTGTGATGCCATCCATAACCGGCATTTCCACATCCATTGTAATAACGTCAGGATGCAGACGGCGTGCTGCCCGTACTGCTTTTAACCCATCGTCTGCCTCGCCAATGACTTCAACGCCTTCAATCTTATTAAGCATCTCGATAAGGCGTTTACGAAAAAAATCCGAATCATCAACAACCAGCACCCGTATTTTTGAGCTCAATGTCATAGGCCTAGTCAGTAAGTTATAAATGAAATTAAAGCTTTTCGTGTAACTTATAACTCACAATAAATCCAATAAGACGATCAAAATTTACGTGCATATTTTTGCATAAGTCCAGGCACATCCAATATTAAGGCAATTTTGCCATCACCTGTAATAGTTGCACCTGCCATACCTTCAAGACCTTGCAATAAAGCACCCAGTGGTTTGATTACAACCTCCTCCTGGCCAATAAGATAATCCACCACAAGACCAATATGCACACCACCTGAAGAGACCACAACTACATGACCACCTCCTTCTCCACGTGGCGCATCAGGATCCGTAACCAGCCAATCATGCAAATTAAAGAGGGGCAATGCACGATCTCTAACACGAATAGTCAGCTGACCATCAACCATGTTGGTTCGGCTATCATCCATATTAAATATTTCAACAACATTTGATAATGGAAGAGCAAAGGGCTGTGTACCAAGCACTACCATCAATGTTGGAAGAATAGCGAGAGTCAATGGTAATTTGACAATAATCGTGCTGCCCTTACCAAGTACTGAATCAATATCGACAGTGCCATTCATCTGCGCAATGCGTGTCTTAACAACATCCATGCCCACGCCACGCCCTGAGACATCAGAAATTTCTGTCTTTGTTGAAAAGCCTGGATGAAAAATCAGATTAAAACAGTCTCTATCATCTAGTCGAGCAGCCGCATCCGCATCCATAATACTTTTTTCAATAGCTTTATTACGCAATACAGTAGGATCCATGCCTTTACCATCATCGGTAATAGAGAGCATGATGTGGTCACCTTCCTGAGATGCCGACAACTTTACTGTGCCTTTGCGTGGTTTTCCTGCGGCTTCCCGTTCAGCAGGTAATTCGATACCGTGATCTACCGCATTACGAACCAGATGAACTAGCGGATCAGCTAATGCTTCAACAAGATTTTTATCAAGATCCGTTTCCTCTCCTGTCATCTCCAAATCAATTTCTTTTTTCAGGTTACGCGCTAAATCACGCACCACACGCGGAAACCGACCAAATACTTTTTTGACAGGTTGCATGCGGGTTTTCATAACAGCCAGTTGCAAATCAGAAGTAACAACATCCAGATTGCCAACCGCCACAGCCACAGGGCCTTCACCAATATTAGATTTGAGTGTGGCTAGTCTGTTGCGAACCAACACAAGCTCACCCACCATGTTCATAATGTCATCGAGTCTTGATGTATCAACACGAACTGTCGTCTCACCAGTAGGGGCTGCTTTTTTAGGCGGGGCAGGCTGAGACTTAGGCAATGGTGCAGGCTTTTCTGCTTTTTCAGGGGACGGCTCAGGGGCCTTTGCTGATTCTACGGTGGATTGCTTAGCCTCGACTGGCGACTCAGGTGGTTCCGGTTTTTCACTAGCTGTTGCAGGACCAGGAACACCGCCATGCTTGCCTTTCCCGTGCAGCTGATCTAGCAATCCTTCAAATTCATCCTCAGAAATTTCACCACTGTCTGCTTCTACTTTTGGCTCTTCTGCTTTGGCTTCTGTAGCTTGCGTTGATGAAGCGCTGATGGGCTTGCCCTCACCATGCAATTGATCCAGCAGGGCATCAAACTCATCTTCTGTAATGTCGCCATCACCAGCTGCTGGGGCTTCTGCTGTAGCTTTCGACTCTACTGGTTCTTCAACTTTAGGGACACCACCATGTTTGCCTTCACCATGCAGTTGGTCAAGCAGTGCATCAAATTCATCTTCTGTAATTTCAGCGCCTTCTGCCCCTGCTTCAGCTGCCTTTGTCTCCGTTGGCAATTCAGGTTCAGGTTCAGGTTCAGGTTCAGAAGCTACTTTAGGAGCAGCAGGCTCCGCAGCACCCTCATCTTGCGGCAATGCAAATAACCTTAGTGTTTCTAGTAACTCAGGATCAGCTCCTTCTGGTTGTTCACCTGCATTTATAGATTCAAACATCCTGTTAACTTCATCCAATACCTGCAAAACAGAATCCATTAGTTCAGGACTAATCGCTAAATCACCTTGTCGCAAAAGATTAAATACATCTTCAGCTCGATGGCAAACAGCAACTAATGCATCAAGCCCAAGAAATCCAGCTCCACCTTTGATGGTATGGAATCCGCGAAAAACAGAGTTAAGCAATTCAAGGTCATCCGGTGATTGCTCGAGGTCAACCAGCTCCTCATTTAATCGTTCCTGGATCTCTCCTGCTTCAACTAAAAAATCTTGTAGGATTTCATCGTCAGCATCTAAGGTCATGGTTAAAATCCCAGGCTAGAGAGTAAATCATCCACATCATCCTGGTTGCTTAGCATCTCTCCTTGCTCAATATTTGGCACAGCAGGGCCTTCCAGTGCAACCTCTTCTTTCTTAGTTTCCTGCATTCGTGCTGTACCAGAGATAGAAACCAAACGTACCAGTTTCTCTTCCACATCATGGATGAGCGTAATTACTCGGCGAATAATCTGCCCGGTTAAATCCTGATAGCCTTGCGCAAGAAGTACTTCTGATAGGTTTTCATTAAGTGTCTTTGAGTGGCTACTGGCCAGCGTTAAAAATTGACCAATCTCATTACTCAATGCACGAAAATCCTCCAACTCCATCTTTCGGCCGCGAAAACGATCCCATTCCGTTGCAAGTTTATCGGAGACGTTTGACAACTCTTCTGCGACGGGCATGCTATCCTCTACCGCTTTGAGCGTGGTATTAGCCGCATTTTCGGTCAATTCTATAACGTATGTCAGACGCTCTGTTGCATCAGGCATCTCATGCTGAACGGCCTGCACCACTTTGTCATCCATAGCAAAGCCAACAATAGCTTCATGTAATTCTCGTGTTAAACGCCCTACTTCCTGAAACAGATCCGTCTCAATATTTTCAGGGAAGTTCATAATAATACGAGTCGCTTCAGTATCATCACCTGCCTCTAGGGAGGCAACCAAAGCCCGTGCTTGAGTTAAACGTTCACTCTCAACGATGGTTTTTTCCATCTGTATCCCCCTAACCTGCAACGCGGTCAAAAATTTTACTGATTTTCTCTTCCAACGTTCCGGCTGTAAAAGGTTTGATTACATAACCATTTACACCAGCCTCAGCAGCTTGAACAATTTGTTCGCGTTTGGTTTCTGCAGTAACCATCAACACCGGAAGACTGGCAAGTTTGGGATCTGCCCGTACGGCTTTTAACAAATCAATCCCCGTCATACCCGGCATGTTCCAATCACTCACTAAAAAATCAAAATTACCTGATTGCAACATTGGTAATGCGGTCAGTCCATCATCAGCTTCATGCGTGTTGCTGAACCCGAGATCCCGCAGCAGGTTCTTAATGATCCGCCGCATCGTGGAAAAATCATCCACAATCAGAATCTTCATGTTCTTATCCACTATTACCTCCCGACTTAGTAAATTTTTTGGGCATTATTCATTCTCAGTGTCTGCCAGCCACTCCTCCAAGCGAGAGCGTAAACGCAATGCCGCTTGGCTGTGGATCTGACACACACGAGATTCACTTACACCAAGTACCTGACCTATCTCTCTTAAGTTCAGCTCTTCATCATAATAGAGCGCCATAACCAACCGCTCTCGTTCTGGTAGACCTGCTATCTCTTTAGCCAAAGCCTCTTTAAATGCATCTTTTTGCAGCCCGTCAAAAGGCCCTGCATGCACACCCCCTGCCTGGCCTCGCATGACATCGCCAACCGCTGCCAGCTCATCAAGGCTAAAAATCCGGCATCCCGAAGCATCCTGAAGTATTGCGTGGTACTCTTTTAAGGTCATACCCAGCTCTTCTGCTACCTCTACATCGCGAGCATCACGCCCATATTCATTCTCGATGGTTCGCATGGCCTCAGCAACAACACGCGCTTTTCGATGCACAGATCTTGGTGTCCAGTCACTTCGTCTGATCTCATCAAGCATGGCACCCCTAATACGAATACCCGCATAGGTTTCAAAGCTTGCCCCCTGACTTGGATCATAATTTCGACTGGCTTCAAGCAAACCGATCATGCCGGCTTGAATCAAATCATCTGCCTGAACATTGGGCGGCAATCTGTTCATTAAATGATAGGCAATGCGCTTAACAAGCGGCGCATGCTGATTAACCAGTTCCTCAAAATTATGTTGCTGCATAGCTGAATACGCTGCCAGACCGCTCACCGTTCTGTCTCCCCGTTGTAACTTGCATATTGAATCAGCCTCTCAACAAAGAATTGAAGATGTCCATTGGCTCCTGCAGGCACAGGCCAGTTATCGGCCTTCTTTGCTAAATTCTTAAATGCCTGTGAAGCCGGACTACGTGGAAAGGCCTGCACAACTGGTTTTTGGCCTTTCACAGCTTTCTTTAAACTCTCATCATATGGGACGCAACCCATATAGTTAAGCATGACATCAAGATACCGATCAGTCACTCTATACAACTTATTATAGAGGTCTCTTCCCTCTTGTGTACTACGAACCATATTTGAAAGAATTCGAAAACGATTAACACCGTATTCCCGGTTCAGTAATTTGATCAGCGCGTAGGCATCTGTAATGGATGCAGGCTCATCACATACGACCACAACCAGCTCTTGCGCTGCCCTACTGAAGCTGATGACAGTGTCAGAGATACCCGCAGCCGTATCGACCACAAGCACATCTATATCATTACTGATTTCACTGAAAGCATTAATCAATCCAGCATGTTCTGCTGTGCTCAACTCAGCCATTTGTTGAACACCGGATGAGGCGGGCACCACACGTATGCCTCCCGGCCCCTCCAAAACCACTTCACGCAACTCTCTCTCTCCGTTCAATACATGAGAGAGGTCGTACTCTGGGTGTAGCCCTAATGCAATATCAATATTTGCCAGCCCAAGATCCGCATCCAATATCATGACGCGCTTGCCCATATCTGCCATTGCAACAGCAAGATTGATGGAGACATTTGTTTTGCCTACCCCTCCTTTACCTCCTGTCACAGCAATAACGCGTATTGGGCGAGGTTTTACCATTTGGCGAAGGCCTGAGGCCTGATCAGTTGTGACATCAGACATGAGCATGGGCCTTTGCGCCTCCTAACGCGAGCGCTAAATATCCATCATCTTGCGATTCAGTCGCTTCTTGGCTGAGCGCAACAGCACGACTTACCAATGAGTGTGGTCGTGCAAGCTGTAAATCTTCAGGCACTTTCTGTCCATCAGTGGTAAAAGCAATCGGCAAGCCACCACGAATCACAGCAGAAAGCACCCCGCCTATTGAGGCTGCCTCATCCATTTTGGTTAGAATGCATGCATCCAAACGTACTGTAGAAAATGCTTTTATAGCTTGCTCCAATGACACTTGTTGGGTCGTAGCGGGCAGTGCCAGAAAACTACGCACAGGCTGACTCCCTGCTTTAAGCATAGACAGTTGCTCACTAAGCTGCACATCTCGCTGGCTCATACCCGCAGTATCGATCAGGATTAACCGCTTATTACAAAAAGCATTTAAGGCACTGTTTAGTTCATCGACAGTGCCCGCAGAACGCACTGGCACATCCAGAATACGAGCATAAGTATTGAGTTGTTCACGTGCACCAATTCGGAAACTATCAGTGGTAATCAAAGCCACATTATGAGAACCGTGACGAAGGCAGAATCGCGCCGCCAACTTAGCAACCGTTGTCGTTTTTCCAACTCCGGTTGGCCCAACAACAGCAATGGCTCCGCCTTGCTCCAGAGCATCCTCACTGGCGATGGGCAGCTCACTGGCCAAATTATAAATTGCCTTGCGCCAGGCTTGATCAAGATTGCCAACTTCCTTCAGTTTGCTGACAACCCCTCGGCAAATATCAGGGCTTAACCCAATATTCATAAGGCGCCGCAATAACTCTTGGGTATTGGGTTTATGCTCACCCATATCGTGCCACGTCAGTTCTGACAGCTCATTTTCCATCATACGACGCAGTGCCTGCATCTCCTGGCGCATCTCAACCAATATGGGATCCTGGCTCCACTCTATACGAGGCTTTGGTGACTCTTTGGGTTGACTGGCTGTTTTTGGTTTTGGCTTTGGTCTTGCTGCAGGCCGAGGCGCAGCCGCAGTTTTCCTTTTTGGAGAGTTTGCCGCCGCAGTGGGAGGGGTGCGAGGGGAAAATTCTGGCTTAGCAGAAATATCAACAGCTGCAGCCACAACAGAAGATTCGTCATAATCGATGGCGGCGACCAACTCAATACCACCTTCAACTGATTTATTCGATAGAATTACAGCATCTGGACCCAGCGCTTCACGCACCTTGTGGATTGCCTGCCGTATATCCTTCGCAAAAAAACGGTTTATCTTCATTGCTCGCGATTCCTTACAAAAAGATAGTTATGTCAATACGCATGGCTTACACCAAACAACTATCCTTTAAATAAATTTATACATCTTCATTAGCCTTACCTATCGTTGCAATCACCTTAATTTGGCGATTGTCTGGAATCTCATTGTACGAGAGCACCTTCATACTCAGGCCGCTCTGCTTCACAAACTGAGACATCCAAGGGCGGATTGGCGCAGCCACCAGCAGGATACTTTCTTGGCCTGTCGTCTCTTGATGACTAGCTGTTTCAGCGAGCGCCTGTTGCATTCGCTCAGCCAGCCCAGGCTCAAAACCTGCCGCCCCTTCCGTTGAGGCTTGTAAAGTATTTTGCAAGATTTGTTCCAACCCAGGATCCAGCACAGCCACAGGAATTTCTTCATTAGGACCAATGAGTTGCTGCATTATTGAACGTGACAGAGATACGCGCACTACTGCCGTTAACGCGTCGGAATCTTGACCGCGAGGCGCATATTCCGCCAATGTTTCGGCAATTGTACGGATATCTCTAATCGGGACATTTTCAGCCAAAAGATTCTGCAGCACCTTCAAAACCTGTCCCAAAGACAAAGTTTTGGGCACCAAATCCTCAACCAGTTTAGGCGCACTCTGCGCCAACGTATCCAACAACTGCTGCACCTCTTCATGCCCCAACAGCTCATACGAGTGGTTCTGCAAAATCTCACTCAGATGCGTTGCAACTACCGTACTGGCATCAACAACGGTGTATCCCAGGGTTTGCGCATGATCACGCTGCTCCGGCTCTATCCAAACTGCATCCAGACCAAATGTTGGATCCTTGCCTGGAATACCTTGCAAAGTACCAAACACCTGACCAGGATTGATGGCAAGATCACGGTCTGGGTGAATTTCTGCTTCTCCAATAGCGACCCCATGCAGAGAGATGCGGTAGGCATTGGGTGCTAAATCAAGGTTGTCGCGAATATGTACCGGTTGAATAAGAAACCCAAGTTCCTGTGAAAGCTTCTTACGCACGCCTTTAATACGGCTCATCAGTTGTCCGCCCTGATTGCGATCCACCAGCGGAATCAGTCGGTATCCAACCTCAAGGCCAACAATGTCTACTGGCTGTACATCATCCCAGCTAAGCTCTTGCTGTTGAGGTGCAACCTCTTCTTCTGCCGGTGGTGGCGGTGGCTGCTCTGCTTCTTTCTTTTGGCGCTGTATGACCATCCAGGCACTGGCACCTAAAGCAGCCGCCAAACTCAAAAAGACCAGATTTGGCATGCCAGGAACAATACCCATCAGCATTAAAATGCCTGCCGTTACCGCCAGTGGTTTAGGGTCAGTAAATAGCTGGGTTACAACCTGGCCACCCATATCCTGCTTACCCGCAACACGGGTCACAATAATGGCAGTAGAGGTTGAAAGTAGCAGTGATGGAATCTGAGCAACCAATCCATCACCAATGGTCAGTAACACGTAAAAGCGCAGTGCTGTTGCAAAATCCAGGTCATGCTGAAGTATACCAACCCCCAGGCCACCCAGAATATTGATGAAGAGAATGAGAATACCAGCAACGGCATCTCCTCTTACAAACTTACTTGCACCATCCATAGCACCATAAAATGAAGCCTCTTTGGCAACATCTTCACGTTTTGTCCGGGCTTCATCCTGATCAATCAGGCCAGAGTTTAAATCTGCATCAATGGCCATCTGTTTACCTGGCATTGCATCCAAGGTAAAACGCGCACTCACTTCAGAGACACGGCCTGCACCCTTGGTAACAACAACGAAGTTAATGATAACCAGAATAAAAAACACAACCAGACCCACTGCATAGTTACCACCAATTACAAAGGAGCCAAAAGCTTCGATCACCTTGCCTGCTGCATCACCGCCATTATGTCCTTCCAACAAAACCACACGGGTGGATGCCACATTCAAAGCCAAACGCAACAGCGTGGCAATCAGTAACAACCCAGGGAAAACACCAAAATCGAGCGGCCGAAGCGTATAAACAACCACTAAAAGGACAATAAGCGAAAGTGCAATATTGAAGGTAAAGAATACATCCAGCGCTATGGGCGGCAATGGCAATACCACCATACCCAATATCATCATCAGTATGATGGGAGCGCCAACGCCTCGCCCACCCACCTGTTTTACTGATTCAAATATGGCTACAGCATTCATTATTCACCAACCCTGATCAGTGAAGCAGTTGCTTTTTGACAACACAGCTCAAAAGAAAAAACATCAATCATGTTGTAAATCTTCCGGGACTGAAAAATCATTAGGCTCTTGAGGTATCTCACCCCCTTCTTTACGATAGACTTGAAGTTGAAACACATAGGCCAGAAGTTTTGCAACAGCCAGATAAAGGCCAGCAGGAATAGGATGATCCAACGCCGTGCTAAAGTAGATTGCACGAGCTAACATAGGTGATTCTATAAGCGGAACATCATTTTCCTCTGCAACCTTTCGAATATTTGCGGCAACCAACTCCTTACCTTTGGCAACAACTTTTGGAGCAGCCATACTATCCTGATCATATTTCAATGCTACAGCGTAATGCGTTGGGTTTGTCACTACCACATCCGCTTTTGGTACTTCACCCATCATGCGGCGCTGCGCCATTTCCCGCTGTAGAGATCTAATGCGACCCTTAACTTCTGGCCGGCCTTCTGTATTTTTCATCTCATCACGTACTTCTTGCCGGGTCATGCGCATCTGACGTTTATGCTCCCAGAGCTGAAATGGCACATCCATTAATGCAATCAAAATGAGTGTAGAAGCAAGGATAATAAAAGCACCACCAACCAGTGATTTAACCTCTGTCAACGCAGGTGAAATCTCCATTTGGCTAAGGCCAACAATATCCTGTAGAGAAAACCAGAGCACAGCACCCGCAACACCGGCAATAAATAAGAATTTGAGCAACGCCTTAACTAGCTCCATTAATCCTTTCAAAGAGAAAACCTTTTTCATACCCGAAATTGGATTAAGCTTCTCAAGCTTTGGAGCCAATGATTCCATGCTAAATGCCATTCCACCCAAAGAGACCGAGGCGAGAATTGCAATAATCATCAGGATAAGAAAAAATGGAGCCAACATCCATAACGCATCCTGAATAGCGCTTGATAAGTGATGCAACATAGCCAAAGGGTCATATAAGTCTTCTCTGTTAACAGAGAAATTATTTGTCATAACACCTCTAAAAACATCTTCAAACTGATTGCTCATCGTCAATAATGAGATAGCACCCGCCAATGTGACTGCCATTGTGTTCAGCTCTCTGGAACGCGCAACCTGCCCTTTTTTCTTAGCATCATCTAATTTTTTACCTGTGGGTTCTTCTGTTTTTTCCTGGCCATCTTTATTTTCAGCCATAACTCACCTCACAATCCGTAGATGATGCATAATGACTTGAAAACCCTCATTCATTAGTTCACCAAAATTGTGCATCACATCTGGCACAGTTACCCACATAATCAAAAAACCAACCATCATGGTCATTGGAAAACCTACAGCAAATATATTGAGCTGTGGTGCCGCACGCGTAATAATTCCCATGCCTAAATTTATTACAAGCAATGCTGTAACAACTGGAAGCGCCATTAAAAGACCACCTGAAAAAACCCGTCCAGCCCAGGTGACGATATCCCATACTGTATTTCTGGACAGCCCATCAACAGCTACAGGCACCGTTCTAAAACTATCAACAACCAGCTCAATAAGAATCAGATGGCCATTGAGCGCCAAAAAAAGCAGCGTGACAAAGATCAGATAGAATTGTGATACCACTGGCACCTGAACACCGTTTTGCGGATCCATCATCGAAGCAAAACCCAGCCCCATGCTATACGCCATAACCTGGCCAGCAAAAACCAAGGCTGCAAATACCAGTTGTAAAATAAACCCCATTAACACACCAATGGCTATCTGCTGAAAAGCAATCAGTATCGCTTCATGGCTGAATGTTTCAACTACAGGTACCGGTGGCAGCACAGGCATTACAACCCAGGTAATTACTAAGACCACAGCAGCACGCCAACGGGCGGGAACCTGGCGGGCAGAAAGAATTGGAGCCGCTACAAAAACAGAACCAATACGCATTAATGGCCAGAGAAAACCAGCCAAAAAAGATGCGATTGCTGTTTCAGAAAATACCATTTACCTAACCAGTTAATTTTTACCCTATCAATGATGGAATACTATGTATTAATTGCTCTGTATAGCCTGTCAACACTCTTAATAACCATGGGCCAGTCATCATCAGCACCAATACGACAACCATAAGTTTTGGTACAAAGCTCAAGGTCATTTCATTAATTTGGGTGGCGGCCTGGAACATGGCGATTATCAAACCAACGGCTAAAGCAGAAAGCAAAACAGGTGCCGCAAGTAACGTGACTACTTCCAGGGCCTGTTGACCAACATTAATAACAGTATCTGCATCCATCTCATTGTGCTCACGTAATTAATCAACTGGATATTATTGAGCGCTGTTGCCAGCAGTCATAAATAACCCTGTAGCTATGTGTAAAAACTTGATGCCAAAGTGCCCAGCACCAGCGCCCATCCATCAACCAAAACAAAAAGCATGATTTTAAAAGGCAGAGATATGATAAGTGGCGAGAGCATCATCATACCCATTGACATCAATACACTCGCTACAACTAAATCAATGATCAAAAATGGTATGAAAAGTAAAAAACCAATTTGGAAGGCTGTCTTTAATTCACTGGTAGCAAACGCAGGCATTAAAAGAGAGAAAGGTGTCTGCTCTGGTGATTCGATTTCTTCATGTCCTGCGATATCTGCAAATAGTTTTAAATCATCATCTCGTGTTTGAGCCAGCATAAATTCACGAAGCGGCACTTGTGCTTTCTCAAGCGCATGAGCGCTGCTGATCTCTTCATTCAAATAGGGCTGAAGCGCTCCTGTATTTATTTCATCGAGTACAGGAGTCATTATGAAAAAAGTTAAAAACAGAGCCAGACCAATGAGTATTTGATTCGATGGGGTTTGTGCTGTGCCTAATGCCTGACGCAAGATACCTAAAACAATAACGATTCTTGCAAATGAAGTCATCATCATGAGAGCACCAGGCAACAAGCTCATGGCTGTCATGAAGAGTAGAATTTGTATCGTCAATGAGTAGCTCTGGCCACCATCCTCTGACGTTGTTACCGTCACTGCTTCTAGCCCGGGAGCAGCCTGGCCAATGACGGGGAATAACAAGAGCAGAAAAAACAGCTTCACACTTGCTTCTCCTTTAATGCGATATCCAGCTGTTGTTCAAATTTATTGTTGTCGTTGTTGCTTGCATTCCACTCTTCTTGTGAGAGTACATGCAGCGTTTGAACCCGGCCAGGTGATACACCAACCAATAAGCGCGTCTCTCCAACTTGCAAAAGAACAGCACGCTCTCGTGTGCCAAGTGAGACACCACCAACAATAGTAACAACTCCTTTTCCTACATTTGGAAGCCCTCCAAAACGACGCAAAAACCAAGCTAAGCCAACAATAAGCGCTAGTACAAAAATGAGTGCAACTGCGGTATTTGCAAGATGACCACTATCAAGAGGAAGTTCAGCCAAGCGCGCTGGTGCTTCACCTTCAAGCTCCTTGGCAACCAGCGAGGCTGGTAACATCAGGAAAAAAGTGGTCAGGATATGTTTCATTGCAATCTTTTAACTCTATCTGCTGGGCTAATCACATCTGTTAAGCGTATTCCAAACTTCTCATTCACAACGACCACCTCTCCCTGCGCAATCAAGGTTCCATTAACAAGGACATCCATTGGCTCTCCAGCCAATCTATCCAACTCAACAACCGATCCCTGATTAAGCTGAAGAAGATTGCGAATATTTATCCGGGTACGGCCAATTTCCATGGAGATGGTCACCGGCACATCCAGAAGAGACTCTAAATTCACATCCACATTACCCAGTGCTGCTGCATCTGGTTCTAGTTCCTGGAATTGCGCAGATTCAGCAGCTACTGTTTCAGTTGCAGTTTCAGTTGCAGCATCATCTTCATTAGCATCACCTGACTCTTCAAGCGCAGCAGCCCACTCATCAGCTAACGCTTCATTTGGGTCACTATTTTCATCATTCATCATCAATCTCCACTATCGGGCCTGGCCCCACTCTTAATAATTTCTAATGCCGATCTTATCTTCGGTTGCTCAATCCATTCACTTATCTTTATGGCATAACAGCCTTCTGATATACCCAACTGACCTTTAAATATCGGCACATCTGAGGCAGAAACATCTAACACATCTGGAATCTCCATAGGAATCACATCGCCAGTCTCAAGTGCTGCAAGCTCCTTCATGCTGATTTCTGTTCGCCCCAGTAAACTAACAAGTTCAACCTCAGCCTCAAAAAACTGCTCTTTTAGTGCAATCTCCCAACGATCGTCACGCTCCCCCCTATCACTTTGAATACCTGCATCCAATAATTCACGAATAGGTTCCAGCATTGAATATGGCATGGTGACATACAGATCCCCCCCACCTGTTTCCAAATCAATATGGAAGGTTGTTACAACAACAACCTCTGTTGGGCTAACAATATTTGCAAACTGAGGATTAACTTCGGAATCCATGTATTCAAACTTTAGGTCCATCACCAGCTTCCAAGCTTCTTCGAGGTCTTTAAAAACCAGCTGTAGTAAGAGTTGAACAACTCTAAGCTCTGTGGGTGTAAATTCTCGGCCTTCAATTTTTGTGTGGAACCGCCCTGTGCCTCCAAAATAATTATCCACCACACAAAATACTAATTTTGGGTCAAGCACACACAACGCCTGCCCACGTAAAGGCGGTACCTTTACAATATTTAAGCTGGTGGGGACAAACAGGCTATGCACGAACTCTGAAAACTTAAGCATTTGTATGCCTGATACAGAGATATCCGCAGTGCG
>Ga0316192_10000089_pt1 | contig 57925 bp, 52 predicted proteins | sample MerIslwburrow_MG_FD_204931 | JGI IMG/M metagenome (GOLD analysis project Ga0316192, IMG submission 204931) | Coastal sediment microbial communities from Maine, United States - Merrow Island worm burrow | ecosystem: Environmental > Aquatic > Marine > Coastal > Sediment | place: USA: Maine...
AACCGTATCAGCTGCTATATTCATAAAGCCTAATATACTATATTTATCCTAAAATGAGTCCGCTATTTATCTTAAAACGAGTCCGCGGCTGCCCAACACTGCCTTAACATCTCTGAATATACCAAAGCGTTTTACCTTAAAAGTGACGCTTTCCCCTGAATTAAGGCGTCCGATCACATTCATCAGCATATTATAGCTGACGATTTTTTGACCATTAAACTCAACAATCACATCATCTTTTCTCAAACCAGCTGTCCAAGCACCTGTATTTTTTTTCACAGCCACTTTTTTAAATTCATTAAATTGACCCACAGTAAACCTTAAACCTTGCTTCATAAAAATATTATTAAGCTCATGAAATTTGTTTTGCTGAGTTTTTTCAAGCCCACTGTCTAAAAACCAAGCACCTTCAATCACTCGTGTAATTTTGGCATTATTAGCATTTAAATCGAATGAAATTCCTAAGAAAGCAGGCTCAAGTTTTTTTCCATTTTTTAGATCATTAAAAAGAAGATCAATGTCTGAACAAGGTATAACAAAACCAATACCCGAACCGCTGAACTCACCACCCACTGTGCCTCCACGGCGTCCTGAACCTATGTTGGCTTGGGGAATATTAATACCTATAATTTGTCCGTCTAGATCAATAGAAGGTCCACCAAAATTACCAGGAGTAAGATTTGAATCAATTTGTATAGCCTTACCCGCACTACGATTAAGGGCGGAAACAATGCCTCGACTCACTTCAGGAATGTTTTCACCAAAAGTGCGCCCCAAAGAAAGAATAGTAGAACCTATGCCAACTTGTTCTTTACTAACGAATTTAGGAACAATTAGATCATCGGCTTCAATCTTCAACAGTGTGATATTACGGCCTGTATCTTCTCCCAATTTTTTTGCCACATATTTCTTACCATTGAATAATTCAACAATAATTTTTTCATGCACACTTGGAAAAATAAAAGATGTGGTCATTATGTAACCATCTCTGCGGTATACCACCCCAGTGAAAGGGCCATGACCTAATTGAAAAGAATTTGGATCATGTAAAGCCGTACTCGTCTCATTTGAGGTTTTTTCGAAACTAATTCTCACTACTGAAGGAGAAACTTTATCTACAGCATTTCTGTAAGCTTCGCTCAACAACATTGAATTAATTGGCATGGACTCTTGAAGAACCACATAACGTGTGAGCACTTTACTCTTACGATATACTTTAACCTCTACCAAACGATTTAAACTTAAAGACATAACAACCGCATCTAACTCAAATAAATTATTAACTTCTTGACCAGCCACTTTTAGAATAAGGTCTCCTTTTTTCACCCCTCCCTGAGAAGCATATTTTGAGATGGAATGCACTTTAATTCCTCCTGTCAATAAAGACCGGTCGTCCAACGTAATACCTACAATTTTTTGACGACCATCAACAACAGGTAATTCATTTTTGATATGAGAATTAATACCTTCCATCACCCCTTCAATAGGTAGAGCCACTGAAACAAAAGCATTTGTTTGATTGGAAAGAACTGCTTCTCCATTTATTGCAATCAGATGACCTGAAAAATCAACTACCCCCCCACCTTCTTGACCTTTATTAATTCGAGCATCTGTGGTAAACACTTTACCTGTAAAAAAAACTTTATCCGTTTCCATTGTTGTGCGTGAGGAAATAATGCCATAATTTACCGCACAACGTGTGGCTCGTCCGCTAGAAGAATTGAAGGCATTGCCCACTGAGATCACCTGATCTCCCACTTCTACCATTCGACTATCCCCCAAGGGAACAAATGGGGCGTTGGTTGTGTCAATTTTAACCAGAGCCATACCATAATATGGCCATGTAGCAGCCACTTTGCCTACATGCCTCTTACCATCTGCCAACAAAACAGACACTTCATTACCACGAGTAAGGCGGTCCTTAATGGTGAGTACAAAACCATTTGATGTGATCAATGTTCCACTAGATTCGTGATAAAGGGTTGATATCCTCACTGTCGCAGAAGTCACTTTTTCACTGATTGCTCTCAAATCGTTTTCAACAATCTTAAGCTCAGTAGATGGGAGGGTAACCGCCCACCCCAAAAACAACAGAACATATATTAATTTCTTCATTTAGAAATACACTCCCGGTTGATATTCAAAGATAAGTGGATCCACTTCCATCCCATATGATAATTTTTGAACCTGAAAAATTTGAATTAATTCTCCATTATCATTTTTTTTCTCCCATACCAGCGGAACAATTTTACCTTCGACACGACCCCATTTTTTATAAATAATAGTGCTGATCACTTTGCCTTCTTTATCTAAAGCACTTTCGGCAATTTCTATACCCGTGGCACGATCAATGTAATGGTAATAGCCTTTGCCATCGTACGTTTCAAGTAGTTGGTAACACATACGATTTTCAAGTTTATATTTTTTTTCTTTCAATCCCAAACTATATAAAGAACTGGTTTTTGCACCATACCAGTGTTGTCGTCTCTCGTAATTGTGTGAAACTATTTCATTTTCTGAAAGAGTAAATTTATTAATTTCTCTGCTAGAATTTTTCCACCCCTTACCATAAGCAAATCCCTTAATCCCTATAGGCATGTTCTTACCATAAAATTCATAACGTTCTAAAAAATAATTACCTTTTTTAAATAAAGTAATCACATCACCTGCCACAGACCTTTTGACTGTCGAAGTGGCTACATTAACCATACGAGTTTCCATCAACCACACCAACCCATCTTCATGATCAATATTGTTGAGAGGGTCACGATTTACCACACGGAATTTATCTATAATCTGGTCTAATTCCCCCTTAACACCTTCACCTGTTTTGACAAATTCATTTTTTGTCACAAAATCAAAATTACGTATTTCTGTCGGCTTAGCATTCTTAGCCATATTCATTGGGATGGGTCTCGATTTTAATTTAATAGTATATTGTGTCTCCTCTATCAAACCTTCACCTAAAGGACTCGCACGCTTGACTTTAATCACAATCTTTGTGCCCGCAGGCAGCTCTACAATCATGTGTATAGCATCATATTTGTCTTGGGGTTGTTTACCATTAATTTCAAGAATCTGATCCCCTTGCCTCAATCCTAGTTTTTTGGCTGGTGATGAAGGCAAAACGGAGCTTATTGTCACCTTATCCAAATCTAGCAATGACAAACCTAAAACACCATGAGAGGCATCAACACCACGTTTCATTGTTGGCAAGTATTTTTTGACTGTATCAATGGGAATCGCATAACCGACACCCACATTAACTTTATAGTTTTCTCGTTGTTGAGAACGACTAGCTAATGAAATTCTACCATTTATCCCAATCAATTCACCTTTACGATTAAACAAAGGTCCCCCAGAGTTACCTGGATTGATAGGAGTATCTGTTTGTAACACCCCTGTGTATAGCAACACATGCGTGTTACCCATTCCTGAAAGATAACGATTAGTACCACTTAAAATTCCTAAGGTTGTTGTGGGTTTATAATCTGTGGCTAAATTAAAGGGATTACCCATAGCCAATGTTGTATCACCCACTTTAACTTTTGAACTTCTACCCAAATCGACATAGGGAAAGTCTTTGTCCCCTTCGATTTTGATAAGTACAATATCTGAACCTTCATCGTAAGCAATAACTTTTGCATCATGGAGACGACCATCCACCATCCCTACTTTTATAGGACCATATTCCGTGACATGGAAGTTAGAAAGTGCATACCCCTTGGGGTCAATAATCACTCCGCTACCATTGCCTCCACCAAACCGTCGATTTAAATTATTTGAATTCATATCAGGCATAGACTGAACAGCTATCACAGCTGGACTCAACTGAGCTATCAAATCCTGTCTTTCTTTTTCGATCAACTTTGCTTTGGATATCACAAAATCATCACTCACACCTTGTGTACTGATAAGGAGAGCACAAATTACCATAAGTGAAATCAGTTGTTTTTTCATAGAATATATTCCTTTATTTTAGTCTATATCAACAAATGAATCAAAATCGAATATTTGACTTTTTTTTTCTAAATGACCTAAGGCCATAGGATAGGAAGAAATATGTGGAATTTCGACAATTTTACTACAATGATGGGATATTTCTCGTTTACTGCTTTCATAAACATCCTCTGGAAGTTCTTTTATGTATTTATTAAGAATCACTGCTTTTATCTCAATACCACGTTTTTTTAGAGCTTCAATGCTTAATAGACAATGATTGATACAGCCTAATTTCATCCCAACCACCAAAACAACAGGAAATGAACTGCGTTGTACCGCATCCAAATAACTCTCTGAACCATTCAAAGGAACTGCTACACCCCCTGCTCCTTCTGCTATAACCATGCCAAATGTGTGATGAAGTTTTTTGACATGCGCCGCAATATCCTCCGCCGACAATGAAACTCCATCGTGCTGAGCAGCTGTCCAAGGCGCCAAGGGCTGAGACAATAACCATGGACAAATTTCATCTTCTGTCTGATGTCCCGTCACAATCGCTTTTAGCCCTTCCACATCCTCATTGATCATGTCACCCATCAAATCATACGTTCCACAAGCTACGGGTTTACATACAGAGAAAGGTTTTGATTGCGCTTGACGATACAAGGCCAACAAACTTGTCACATAGGTTTTTCCAATACCCGTATCCGTGCCCAATACCCAAAATGAATTATCAAAAATCGTCATATGGCCTTCACCCACTTTCCATCACACATTATTGCAGACACCTCTGGCCGCTGAGACACAATATTTTTTAAAATTGTTTTTGGATCCGAAGACATCTTAAAGAAAATAACATCAGCCTTTTTCCCCACCGTCAAAGAACCAATGTCTTTATCCATATTCAAAGCTGTGGCCCCTTCCAAAGTGGCCATAGATAATATGTCACTGTCCTTTAAACTTTTGTAGGTTTGCTTTACCGCACACATCTCTTCACGCATATCACACCGTAAGTTGGAAGCACAACTATCCGTACCCAATCCCACAATGACTCCTCCCTTACGCAGTTTTAACAAGGGGTGACGAGAATGTGAAAAAAATTGGTGTGAAAGGGGGCAATAAACAGCGGTCGCCGACCTGCGTTTCAAACTTTCCACATCTCCTGAGCGAAGATAATTGAGATGGACCGCCGTGTAATTTTTTGCACCTAAATTTTCAAGATAACGCACCGGTGAAACACCAGGAACTTTCCATTCTTTTAACCAAGCAGGTCGTTGTTCTCTAATTTTTCTAAAAATATTATTTACTGGATTTTTTTCAACAAATTCAACTTCTTCTTTTAATTCACTCAAATGAATGGATAGCGGTGATGCTTTTTGGCGAAAGCACCATTTAATCAAGTAAGGATGCACACTGTATGGCGCATGTACCGCAATGCCTCGGCGAAATCGATGTGACACTTTTTGAGATATAAATTTTTTTATTTTTTCTTTTTCATTAGAAAATTGTGCAGGATCAAATTGAATTAATTCATAAAATCCTATCCCACGTATCCCCGATTGTTTGACAGTGTTATATGACAAACCTTCACTGCTATAGTCAGCCACTGTTGTGCAACCTGAATTGATTAACTCTTCCAATCCTTCCTGTGTACTTTTTTTTAAGTCTGATCGAGACCATTTTCTTCTCTGATCCATTATAAGGGCAGCCCAGTCCAAAAAATTTTTTTTGAAAGGAATTTTCCCTCTAAGTGCCGTTAACTCAAGATGCGCATGGCAATTCACAAAACCAGGAGTGATCACATGATCTTTTAATTCGATTGTTTTTTTTGCAGAGGTAGATTGTTTTAATTCTTGCCAAGGCGCTATAGCCTTAATCGCGTTATTGACCACCCACAAACCTGCATCGACAATAGGAGATTGATCTACTGGAAATGCACATGCTACTCTAAAAAGTACATTCACTAATTCATACTTTCCAAGACCATGGCGATGCCTTGACCTCCACCAATGCAAGCACTGACTACCCCGTATCGAGCCTTACGGCGTCGTAATTCATATAATAATGTGATGATTAGCCGCGTACCCGTGGCTGCCAAAGGATGCCCAATGGCTATCGCTCCTCCATTCACATTTACTTTTTCACGGTCTAGATTGAGTTCTTTTTCACACCCTAGATACTGGGCAGCAAAAGCTTCATTAATTTCAATCAGATCCATATCATTGAGGCTGAGCTGCGCTTTTTCTAGAGCGCCTTTAATAGCTGGCACTGGTCCCAAGCCCATTTCACTGGGCTCTACTCCAACACAATGCCATGACCGTATCCGACCTAAAGGTGTCACACCACTTTTTTCTGCTTCCTTAATCTGTGACAACAGCACGCTAGCTGCGCCATCAACAATACCCGAAGCGTTACCTCCCGTTACCGAGCCCCTACCTTCTTTATCAGGGAAAGCGGGACGAATTTTAGTTAAAATCTCTAAAGTTGTATCTGGTTTGATATGATCGTCTGTAGCAAATTCATAAATTTTTCGACCTTTTTTAACTGTAACGGGTACAATTTCGTCATTGAATCGTCCTTCTTTGACTGCATTCGCTCCGAGATTGTGAGAGCGAAGAGCAAATTTATCCTGATCTTCGCGCGAAATTTCCAGTCGATTAGCCACTTTTTGGGCCGTTTCTGCCATATAAAGACCACAATAGGGATCTTTGAGTGAAGCCATCAACAAATCTTCCATAGGTGCTTGCCCCAACTTTAATCCAAGGCGAGCTCCCCGAATCACATGGGGCGCTTGTGTCATGTTTTCCATGCCTCCTGCAAGTACAATATGATCCTCTTCCAATTGGATACGTTGAGCAGCTTGTATCACACTTTCAATGCCGGAACCACACAGACGATTAATCGTGAGAGCAGGGGTCTTTTCTGCCAAACCACTTTTGAGGGCCACATGACGGGCGCCATAAATTGCATCAACTGAAGTTTGAAGTGCATTGCCAATAATCACACCATCAATATTTTCAGGTGCCACTCCCGAGCGCTGAATCGCTGCTTGACTAGCTACCACGGATAGATCAATTGCTGAAATATTTGAAAAATGTCCCGTATATTCTGCCATTCCTGTACGAGCACCCGCCAATATCACAATATCTTTTACATCACAGTTCATCAAAGCTCTCTCCCCTTTTTGAAATCGGATTTAATTCTATCTCTTTTGGATTGATTAATTAAGACTCTTTATCATGTTAGAGGCAACCTCCTTTGTCCTAGTAACAATCACTCCAAAAAGTGACAAATTCTGACAAAAACAATTGGATATTATCTAAATCTATTTTCCAGATCTTCAACTTTATCTTTTGAGATCCAAGCATCTCTTTTTTTCAATGGAATTTTTTCAAATTTCTTGTCAAAATTTCAACAAACAACCGAAGCATCAGCAACATTGTAGAATTACCATTTTCTCTAGCAAGTATAATGTTTCGATATAACACTTTTGGAAATAAATCCGTTCCCCAGGATTTATGTAACATAACAAGATCGCACAAAGAACCCTTTAAAAAAGAATTCACCTCTATTGAATTGTATAGAATCCATTCTGACTTAAATCTTTTTCCTTGGTTTTCAATATAGGTCGCCACTCGCTCAAATACATAAGACCCCTTAAATTTATTCAAACCATGTGTGTCTAAAAGAAATGCGATCAATCTATATGCCTCATCATTTCCCTCATTGTTACGTTTTATCATAGACACATCATCCATGAAAAAATCAAACATATCTTTAACAAGCTCATGACCACATTTATAACGATATAATATTTGTTCACGTCACTAGAAACATCAGTAAACGGAAATTTTTTCTAAAATTTCTTGTGCCTGAATTTTCGTTTCTTCCACTTTTAATAAAGCAGCAAATACAACTAACATCCCTTTCTGAACACGAAAAGGTTTAAAAAATGTTATATCTTATAATTTGATATACAAGACACATTCATCCAATTTCCTTGATAATTTATAAAGATTATGAAAAACAAATATATTCACGAATATTGCCACTTTGTTGGTTGGGAATTTAGAGTTGATCACAAGCATAAAACCTAAACCGACTCTTTGTTTTTGGATGAACCACCCTCTTCTTTTTTATCCTTACCATCATCATACCACTTGACTGTTTTCTTTTTCAACTTCTTCTTTGTAACAAATCCTCGTTTCATACGCTCTCGCTGCATACGGTAATATTCGTTGTCATCCATTAAATGATCCTACATCTTTTTAAATAAATATTGTTCTTTATAATAAGCGCATGCCCCTTCAAAGAAAACAGAAAATTGCTTTATTTCTTCTCTGTCTTGTGACTTTTTTAATTTATTTTCAAATCTATTATCATGAATTCACCGCTTTTGATGATCCCGGTTATATCACGAACAACCAATTAGTCAAAAAGGGAATTTCAATCAATGGGATTTTATGGTCTTTTGTGAGTACCCAACAAAGTAATTGGCATCCTTTAACCTGGATATCATTGATGTGTGACGTCCAATTGTTTGGCATGCATCCGGGAGCCCATCACCTGATGAATCTGGCATTTCATATCGCCAATACTTTACTGGTATTTTCTGTATTACATCTCATCACAAAAAACTTCTGGAAATGTTTTTTTGTAGCTGCGCTTTTTGCATTACACCCTATGCATGTGGAATCTGTTGCGTGGGCTTGCGAGCGAAAAGATGTTCTAAGTACTTTGTTTTGGCTATTAACAACACGTTACTATATCCTCTATACACAAAATAATAACCCACTGTTACGCCAACACTCGTTGACTTGCTTTATTTTAGGATTACTAGCCAAACCCATGCTCGTCACCCTGCCTTTTACCTTAATTCTACTTGATTATTGGCCACTTAATCGTTTGCAAAACCATAAGCTTCGTCTGCCTGCTCTAGTCAAAGAAAAAATACCTTTTATTTTGCTTTCATTTGTATTCTCAGTGATCGCTATAGGCATACAACCCGGAGCTCGTAGTACCATGGCCCCTCTCTCCAAATTAGGCATACTTGACCGAATCAGTAACACTTTGTTTGCTTACGGTCAATATATATATAAAATGTTAATCCCGAAAGACATGTGCATTTTTTACCCCTTAACTGCAGGTTATAAAAATCTTGAATTAGAAAGTTGGAAAGTGGTTGTTTCTGGCTTTGTGATAACTTTTATTTCCTACATAATCTGGCAAACAAAAGAACGCTTTCCCTACCTGTTAATGGGATGGTTATGGTTTTTAGGAACCTTAATACCCGTGATTGGCCTAGTACAAGTAGGCATGCAATCTATGGCTGATCGCTATAGCTATATTTCATACATGGGACTTTTTGTGATGCTTGTTTGGGGATTGTGGGATATGATGAAACACTGTAATCTCAAGAAGATGGCTCATATAGTGATAAGCGTGTATTTACTTATTTTAATTCCCATCACATGGGTGCAAATTGGCTACTGGAAAGACAGTGTAACCGTTATTGAACATGCCTATGATGTGACAGAAGACAATTACAGATTGCAAGAAAGCTTGGCTTTTGCCTACCATCACCAAAAGCAGTACCACACCGCCATCTCACACTTTGAGAGAGCTTTAGCTTTTCGCCCCAAAAGCATTGATGTACTTAACAAGATTTCAGAAACACATATTATTGTTGCCGAATATGATAAAGCCATTTACTACCTAACTGGTGCCCTAAGATTTACCCAACAATCCCCCGAACTCAAAAAACATTATGAAAAACGTCTTTTGATCAATTTACTTGAAGCTTTTGAAAGATCAAACAAACATAAAGAAGCTGATGAAATTCAAAAACAAATCTCACTGATAGAAAGTAAATAATTTGAGAATAACTGTACATATTATTTTGCACTTCCTTATCCCTTTAATAGTGGCCTATGTATTTGCTCCCAAAGAAAAAAGGATTAAATTTTTCCTCATACTAAGTTCAACTATCATTGTTGACATAGATCATTTATGGGCCACCCCTATATTTGACTCCAATCGTTGCAGTATCAACTTTCACCCCTTACATTCTTCCGCCGCTATTATTATTTATATCATGTGTTTAGCTTTACCTAAATTGCGCCTGATTTCTATTGGCCTGTTAATTCATATGGCTTTAGATTATATTGATTGCTGTTTCATGAACTGTTCATAAGGCATAAACCATGAATATCACCATTGCCAAACTCAAAGAAGCACTTTATTTTTTTAACAACAGCAGCTCATGTTTGAATGAAGAAGATTCATTTTTTTCTCCAGAAGAAAGTTTGTATACCGTAGCACAGCAAGTTGCTCATGTTGCTATAACTGTAGATTGGTTTTTTGAGGCAATTTCAGGTAACACTGGTTTTGACATGAATTCAGCAGCTCACGAAATAAAAGTCAGGAACTATGTATCACTGAAATTAGCCCAAGAACATCTAAACAAATCATTTCACACACTCATCGCATTCATAGAAAGCAAAAAACCAGCTTATTTCAACACTCTGTTACCTGAAGGTCCTGTGTTGGGAGGACAACCAAAATCTGCCGCATTTTTAGCAATTATAGAACACTGCGCCCACCACCGCGGTGTGTTGACTGTGTATTCAAGATTACTCGATAAAACACCACTAATGCCCTATGAAGAGTTTTAATTAATGAGATCGAGTAGGTAAGGGGCACCAGCCCCAAACCTCTCACACCACCGTACGTACGGTTCCGTAGGTAAAACGCGTGATTTTCGTTCCATCTACCTGCCACATCTACTTCCATTTCTTCCGAGATGATTTTGGACTTCCGGTCTTTTGGCCCCTTTGTCCAGAAATGGCTGCCTTATATGTGGTTCTTGTACATCAGGCCAGAACCTTGCGTTCCGCTAGGGATTCCTCTCATCCTAGGTTTCCAGAGGACTTGCACCTCCTAGTCACTTCCCTGTTCACTTTCGCTTGCAGGTTACAAACGCCAAGACTATGGCGCTTCGCGCCATGCTTGGCGCACCAAAAAAAAAGGCGATCAGAAGATCGCCTTTAAAAATGGATATGAAATTTTCAAATTACGCGCCAGCACCTGCCGCCATCGCCTTTAATTTTTGAGTTTTATGTCTTGTCTTTTTGTCAGAGGCGACCACTTCTTTATTCTCCATCACTCTCCAAGTCAAACCAACATTTTTCTTCTTTGCCTGGCGACACAACTTATTGTGCATGTCTACAACGAGGCGAAATGACTCATAAAGATTAGTCGCTTTCACTTCATCATCTGCAACATAAGTACCTTTAAATCCTTCTAATTTTTTACTGTCAATAATTGTGATTTCAGCCTTACCTTTTCTTGTAAAACGTACAACACGAGTTTCACTCAAAGGGCGCTTTTTTAATTCTGATTTAATCGACTTAAGTTCATTTTCAAATAAGGACACTTCCAATCTAGATATAGGTATTTCTCCACCAATTCTGTGAAACAATGGGAATTTTGATCCCGGGCGTGAAGATTCCAATAATTGGCTAATTGTTTCTAATAGCGTGCCTATTTTTTGCCAGCAACCTATTATTTGAATATCCGTGGAGTATTCTGAAATATCATCTGAAAGATGTAAAGCCACTGCTTTTTTGGGCTCATTTATATATTTCATGTAATTGTGTAATTTAGCCATACTGTAAACCTTCCATTTTTTTTATTAATTAAGGTGAAATTATATCAGAAATGCTTAAATTGTCAAAATTTCATCATAAAATACCTTCATACTTAATTTATTGGATATTCTATGGAAAAAGGCGAAAAAATTGCGAAATTACTGGCATCATGCGGTCACGGGTCACGACGTTCCTGTGAAGAACTGATCGATATGTTGAGAGTTACGATAAATGGCAAAGTTGCCGAACGGGGTGACCGCGTACTCCCTGGGGATGATGTACGCTTAGACAACTCAAAACTAAGACCTCCTGATTTAGTTTATTATAAACTCAATAAACCAAAAGGATATTTGTGTAATGATACCCCTCAAAAAAAAACACAACATGTTAATGATTTGATTCCAAAGTCAAAAACACGGCTTTATGCTGTTGGTCGACTAGATAAAGATTTTGAAGGATTATTGCTTTTCACCAATGATGGCGAACTCTGCAATCGTATAACTCACCCCCGTTACCAGTGTCCAAAAAAATATGAGGTAAAAATTAACGGACGTGTCACAGATGTTGACTTGGCTAAAATTGCCAAGGGAATCTTTTTGAGTGAAGGAAAAACAGCCCCTATTGACATAAAAATAAAGAAAAAAAGTGGTGAGCGTACCATTGCTGTGCTAGAAATAAGAGAAAACAGGAGACGTTTAATTCCTCGTGTATTTGCCCATTTAGACTATCATGTAGAAAAAGTAAAGCGTATATCTGTGGGCCCAATCAAGCTGTCTGGATTACCTGTAGGCGAATTTCGAAAATTAACTCCTGAAGAAATTGAAACACTTAAAAAAGAAGCCTTCAAAACACCAGGCAAAACCGTCATTAAAAAGAAAAATTCTCGTTTCAACCCGAATATCAAAGACACGAAGAAAAACAACAAAACAAAACAAACATACAAAAAGTATAGTAAAAAACGAAATTAATAATGTTCACAAAAGATTCCTCACTTGTAAAAATTACAAAAATTAAGAACTTAGGCGGAAACCGTTTTCGATTAAGACTTAAAGCCTCAAAAATACACCGATTATGTCGTCCTGGCCAATTTTTTAATATTGGATTCCCTGACATGTCACCTTATTTACCACGACCCTTTTCGGTTTATGAATCATACCCAGAAACTGGTGAATTGGATTTTTTAATCGCCTATGTAGGCAAAGGCACTAAAAAATTAACAGAGTGCCAAACGGGCAGTTCATTAAGGCTAATTGGCCCATTGGGCAATGGATTCCCCTTAATGCCTGAAAAATCACATCATATATATATTGCTGGCAGTATAGGACTAGCTCCATTTATTGAATTGTTCAAAGAGCTAAGACGACTCAATGACGCGTCTAAACATACACTTATCTATGGATGTCGCAACGTGGAAGAGCTTGTTGATCGTAGTTTTTTAGACGGTCTTGATTGGGACGTGCACTACACAACTGATGATGGGTCGTATGGTCACAAAGGCTACGTCACAGATGTGTTGAACTCCTTTACCCCCCCAAAAAACAGCGCATACTATAGCTGTGGACCCACTCTTATGATGAAGGCTGTGAACAAGTTAGTTGATCAACGCAAAGAACCATGTTGGGTATCTATGGAAGAACATATGGCCTGTGGAATAGGTATTTGTAAAGGCTGCGTTATACACAATGAAAATGTTCGCCCCCCCCTAAAAACAATATGTAAAACAGGACCCGTATTTCGAGGTAGTGATATATTTATTTAAATATATATAGTAAATTATATAAATAATAATTAAGATAAATTAAGGTTACTATCTAATACACAATTGCAGAAAAAATGAATAAAGTCTTACTAGGATACAACGGATCTCTTGATTCAACATTATGCATTCATTGGCTCAAAGAGCATAATGATTTAGAAGTTATTGCGCATGTGGTTGATTTGGGCTTGGAAATGGAATTAGATGATCTCGCAGAACAGGCCATTTTATCTGGAGCTCTATCCACACACTTTGAAGATTTAACGGATAGCTTTTGTCGTCATTTTGTAATACCTTCACTTTTCGCCAATCTAGCCACGGTTGATAATGACCCACTATCAACCGCATTAGGCAGGCCCGCTATCTGCAAATCCTTGATTGATACTGCAAAAGAAATTGGTGCTGAATTCATTGCTCATGGTAGCAAACCAGATAGTGATGATAACATTTTATTTGACAACTACTTAAAGACATTAGCACCTGGAATCAAAATAATAAAACCATTGGAAGAATGGAACCTAAAAACAAAAGAGCAAAAAATCAACTACGCCAACAAACATGGGATGAGTTTTAATTTTGATTACTCCTACGATGAGCGATCTATAGATGGTAATATTTGGGGCCAACAAATATTTAAAAAATCCTTAGACGATACTTGGGCCTCATCTGCAAGAACCAATCAGTACTCAAGTGATGCCGACATCGTGACTCCATTGCCTGAACAGCTTATCATCGAATTTCGCCATGGCATCCCCATTTCTCTTCAAAATTCAAAAATGCCTGTCAAAGATATCATCAAAAAATTAAACGCAATAGGTAAAAAACACGAAGTGGGACACTTAGATGTCATCGGACATAAAATAAACAACCTCAAAACTAGGAAAATAATTAAATGCCCAGGAGCGACGATTCTAAGCAGAGCGCATCAAGCGTTGGAATGCCTGACTCTAGATCGACCATTGCTCGATTTCAAAGCCATCAACACGCCGATGTATCGCCGACTTGTTTCATCAGGTTATTGGTTCACACAATACCGTGAAGTTCTAGATGCCTGTTTCAAGCAAACTCAAACACATGTCAGTGGAGAAGTGAAAATTGAACTGTATAATGGCCAAGTCAATGTGATTGGAAGACGTAGCCCATTAGCATTAAGTGTGGAAACCGGAGAAATTAACACAAATAGGCTACAATTATTTCGCTCATCACACTCTAATGAAAAGAAAAAATAAGACGAGATTCATTACAGCTAATTTAAGATTCTCATAGAGATACAACCCTTGAACTGGATATTAGCCAAACTTTCATATAGGATTAACATAGTTAATTTATAAAAGGATTAAAAATGGATAGACGATCATTTATAACATTAAGTGGAGCTGGAGTTGTTAGCAGTAGTTTATTACTTGCCGGTTGCCACAGTAATGGCAGTAACATCGACAAAGCAAAAATGGCTGGCGGCGTGTATTTCACAAAAAACTCACCTGGTCGCTGGATTGGCAAAGAAGGCGGGCATCTTCCTCAAATAAATATTGACGATAAAAATAAAAAAATAATAGTCAACACAAATCATAAAATGACATCTTACGAACACTACATCGTGAAGCATGTTATATTAGATAAAAATTGTGACTTTTTAGATGAAAACGTTTTTGAAATCGGTAAAGATTCAAAAGCTATTTCTGAATTCTCTTTAAGCACTGATAAATTAAAAGGTTATTCAGGAACCTTATACGCCTTAAGCATGTGCAACCTGCATGACGTATGGTTGAACGAAATAACAATAACATAAGAATTGAAAACAGGGCAAAATAATAGGGGTCAAATACTATTGGTACAAGCCATAGGTTTATTTATTATTGTTGCTCTATTTTTTCAATCTGTACGATTTTCTGACGCATTAAAATATAAACAAGAAACAAATCTTAAAGCAGATCTCGTTGCCGTAAGTGTCGCGCGTATACAGGCAGAACATTTACAACTAATGTCTGCAATAAACCAACTCATGGTTTATGAAATGCAAATGGTATACATTCAACTCGTATTAGCCGCATTAACCTATGGAGGCTCAGCAAAATTATTGGAAATGGTCATTAACAGCGTAGACAATCTATCAGAATTTGAAAAAAAATTAATCAAAGTTACGCCAATCATCATGTATTGGCAGTTACAACGTGTCGCCAGGGCCAATGGATTTGAAGGTGCTTTTATGTATCCCCTATGGCCTGAATTACCCGTTAAAGAACGAGCCATTAAAATGTACCAAGACGCGTTTAAAGGTTTTACTAACAATTCTTTCATTGGAAATTCAGACACTGCTCAAACACTTAACGCTATACTAGAAGGGATGGATGAAAAAGCCCCCGTAAAAGAAGACGATAAAGGTCAAGAAAAGAGCAATTCCAACAACATTAAAGAACAGTTAACAGGACCTGAGAACAAAAAAAATCCTGGAAAAAAAGTAAAAGAAATCTATAAAGATGATGAACTAAGATCAGGCACTGTATTTGACGATGACAAAAGGGAAAACTTCTTCAAAGCCATCATGAAAAAAATGCAAGAGGTGATGGGTGGTCCTCATTATTTAGATGAACGATATATTGATTCTCAACTCACCGTTTTTTGTTTTGATAGTAATAAAAATATTCGTGTTGCCTCAGCTCGTGTCACACACTTGACTATACCTAGAACAAACAAGCTCGATGACCATAAAGACAACAATTACTTAAATTATTTTACCAAACCCAATAACCATAATGGATTTCAAGTCGAACTTGTTGCTGTGCCCGATTATATGGAACAACTACCACAGATGAAAAATACCCTAGGTAAAATTTTCAAAGGACTAAAAAAAATACCTATTGATGTACCGCTGACACAAGAACATTTTAATTGGATACAACATTGAAAAAAAATAATAGAAAGGGACAAGCCCTAGTGGAAAGTATGGTCTTACTTTTTCCACTTATGTTATTGTGCTTTATCGCCTTTATCAATCTTCACGATGAAGTTCAACAAGACATGCAAAACATGCGCGCACTAAGAATGGCCATGTTACACCGAAGCGCCGCAGGCAATCATCGCATTGACAATTTAGATGAAAAGTATACTGAAAATTTAATTTCTTATCGAACTAGAAAAAGGTTTCCAAAAACAACAGCGACACAATCCAGTCAATTCCAAGACAAAATGCCAGAAAAAAACAAACTCGACATGGATAAACTACTTGAATTTCCAGCAAAACTACTAGACCAAATATACGAATCAAAAACAGTAACACTCACTTTCTCATACAAAGTCAATAACCGTTTAGTAAAAAAATTATTCGTAAAAGAAAAAAAATATAGTGCCTCCATGTTAACCACAGGCAATTTAAGAAAACGTGGTCGTGAATTTTCAAGTGTTCTAGGCATCGGAGCTGCTTTTTACCAATGATATTCCGTGCTCTATTTTTTACCACATTAACAGCCTTCGGACTAGCATCATCGCCACTAATGCCTCCTGCAAAAAACAAACAATCACCAGTTATACAGGATAATTTTGAAGTGATTAGCTGGGGAATTAAAGGAGAAGCCTTTGCACAACTCAGCCAACACCCCCCCCATTGGTGGCAATGGCATTTCAAACAACAAGACAACATGAACTTGGATAAAACATTAAATACTGTCTCATCTGAAAAAATAAACACTAACTTGTTCAATAAGGGGCCCATACTTCTTCACAAAACAAAAGAAGGTATACGTACTGAAACTCTCATCGCAGGACCACACAATGAAACACTACGCTATTCATTGCTTATTAAAGAAAAGCAAGAAAACAAAAAGCCTGATTGGTGGCCCCCCCATTTTAAATTTTATGGTTTTACTCGTGTAGGCTTCAATGAAACAGCCATTGGACTTCTGAGAAATTCTATCAATTTAGAAAAAAAATTACCTGAAGCTGGACAACCTTGGATAAAAATTTCCAATGAATTTTACCAAGGGAAAAGTGGGCTTTGGTGGGCATTTATTAACAATACGAATATACGTATTGTTCGTATGGATAGCGAAGAGGACACCAATGAAAGATAACAAATTATTCATCATTTCAATCACTATAGCCATCGTCTGCTATTTTATGATTAAATTCAAGGACAATGAAGAAAATAGTGCCAAACAAGTTGCCATGCAAACTGTCATAATTGCAGAAACTAACATCGACGAAGGAACAACCCTAACACGTGAACATATAGAAGCACGCAAAATACCTGTCAAATACTATGCGCCAAACTCAATAATTGCTGAAGACTGGAGAAAAATTATCGGGTTAAAAACAACCCGTCCCATACAAAAAGGACATCAACTTTCTTATAGTGACATCCCTCAACTAAGTCAACATCTTGCAGATGATATTCCCAAAGGATTAAGAGCTTTCACCATTACTGTCAATGACAATAGTTCACAATCAGGACAAATACAGCCCAGTGACAATATCGACATTATCAGTCTCTCTCTCAATAATAAAGAGCCCAGTTCAAAAACCATATTACAAAACATTAAAGTTATCGCCGTAGGCGGGCAACGCATAGATCATGACCTAAACACTCATTACAGTAATATCACAATTCTATTAAATCCCGAACAATGTCAACGTCTCGCTCTCGCTCAAGTATTAGGTCAACTCACACTTACCCTTCGTTCACCCGATGACACAGATCCAAGTAACGTCACACCAACTTATGAAAGCGATCTAGGCAAAACGATAATCAAGATAAAACGATAATATTTATTAGATCCTAATCCGATATATCGATATTTAAAATTCAACTTTATCAAAATGCTTGATTGAATAACGCAAAGGAACAAAAGCCGTCATAAACCCTAAAATAAGACAAAGAGAAAAACTACCCATAACAAAAGGATCAAAAAAATCTTCCCACACTTCTACTTTTGCAATCGCAGGGTAAACAAGAAACATTTCAGCCGCAAGAAAAACAGCACTGAGTACAAGATTAAGCGTTCCACCAAAACTACTCAAAACCTTAGTAGCAGAAACTGCCTTATAGTCAGCGAAAATAACACCTAAACCACAAGCCATACCGACCAAGCCCAAACTAACACTAAATGACAACGCTAATTGTATAGGAATTTGTAAAGGACTCAATTCAAGACGGGTAACAGAAACAAATGTCAACGTCCCCGCTATAAGAAAACATCCAATAAAAGCAAAAAAAAATTTCCCTTTAATAATAAGGGAGCGGGATAAGGGGACTAATCCTAAGAACCAAAAACGCTTACCTTCTATACTCAATTGTGGAAAAATAAACCTTGTTGTAAAAGTACTAAGAGTTAACAGCGTAGCAGAAAGATTAAGTGTCGCAATATAACGTACATGAAATTTATTTTCAGCAATTTCGAACTTTTTTAAATTTGAAAAATAAACGAATAAGAGGCCAAAAAAAAGCAGAAGTTGCAACCACTGGGCGGGATCACGCACAAATATTTTAAGGTCCTTCCAAAATAACAGCCAAATTGCTGAACGATCACTAGCTGGGCCAATCCATTTATGTGTAAAACCTTTTGAAACTCTTTTTTTACTAAGATAAACTTGCTCTCTACATCTTAAAAAATGTGAAGATAGAATGTTACCGCCAATATGAAGAAACAATAAACCATGACTAAGCAACAAACCCAAAGGAATGATCACGCCTGTAAAATCACCATCTACAGAAGCTTGAAAACCGCGGTACATCCAACCAGGAGGTGAATAAGCTGATAACATAAATTTAAAATTATATTGTAAATCAATAATCCATGTCATATTAGATCCTGAACGTCCGTTAATATAGGTGAAGAAAAACCAACAGAACAAACCCAAAATAATAGAAGCCATAACAATAGTTATATGTTTTCTATATCGAGGCAAGAATCTCGCAATTAAAATAGCTGTCAAGGTACCTGAACAACCTGCCATAATAGCAAAACATAAAGACAATAACATTGTAGAAGGGAAATATAAAGGATGAACATCATATTGAAAAGAATACGCTAAAAACAATGGACCTGCCAAAAAGAAAAAAGCCCATGCCGAAAAAAAGAAACTTTCAGAAAATTTCACTATAAATATTTCTTTTACATGTAATGGCCACACCAAAAGCGAATTAGTTTCCTTATCTCTAAACAAAGATACCCATGACATAATACCGTTAGAAAAACATAACATAACGAACAAACATGAAAAAAGCAGTGGCAACACAAAAGACAATATTTGCTGAACATCTTCCATGTTTCTGTGAAATATACCATTAAATGTATAGAAAAGATTGTTAAAAAGACAGGTAGCTCCTGTAAAAAAAAACAACATGAACACTAAAACAAAAACACTTTGCAAATAATTTTTTTCAAGAGATATTTGCACTCTATGTTTTTTTTGAAGATACAAAGAATGTAATAAAGTATTAATATTTGGTGTCACTGTGTCCCTTCAATCAGTCCTAAGAAAACATCCTCTAATGCTTTATCGCCACGAATATCGTCCATACTGCCTGAAACTAATAACTCACCGTGATTTAAGATACCGACAACATCACCCACCTCCTGAGCGACACCCATAGTATGCGTTGACAGCAAAACAGAATTTCCATTTTGTGCAAATTCACGAAACACATCTTTAACGCGTCTTGAATTCAAAGGGTCCAAACCAACCATTGGCTCATCAACAATCAGTATTTTAGGATCATGCAACATAGCTGAAGAAAAAACCACACGTTGACTCATGCCATGTGAATACCCTTCAGCCAAATCGTTGATGTAATCCCCCATATCCATACGTTCTATCCAATAATTAGCTTTTTTTTTAACCGTATTAAAATCCATGCCATATAAACGGCCAACCATTTCTAAAAATTCCAAACCTGTCAATTTATCGTACAAATGAGGTTCATCCGGTACATAGCCAATATGTTGCTTTGCCTTAACAGGAAATTTATGAATATCAATTCCTGAAATCAATATTTCACCTTCGTCAGGAGTCATAAGACCAACTGTCATTTTAAGAGTTGTGGTTTTACCTGCACCATTAGGTCCAAGAAAAACAAAAATGGATCCCGGTGGAACATGAAGATTTAAACCTTTTAAAGCATTTAACTTTCCAAAGTTTTTTTTTAAATTTGATATTCTGATCACTTTTGCCCCTCTTCTTTTTCAAGCTCAATAGATTTGACAAATTCTTTAGTAAAGTGAATGCCCGCCAGCTGAAACACTGATTTCAACACCACACCTTCAACCGTAACCCAAGAAGTAAATACCTTTTGCTTCGTACTAGAGCCAAAAGTACCTACCTCAACTTCCATAACATTTCTTTTGACTCCATTAAAATCCATATCTACCCAACCTTTTGCTTCAGCCTTTAATTGTAAGTCCATTTTTAAAAAGGCTCCTAAAAAACTATTAATAACCCATGTTTCCCCCACACGTAACTGAGGAACAGCAACAGCCATCGTTGGATCAATTGAAAAGGTTTGATTTGAATAAAATGGTACTTTAATTTTTTCAAAATCTATATCGCCTACAGGCTCAATCGTTAATTGACCTTCTTTTCTAATAGCTATAAAACCTTGTGGAACATTATCAACTTTCCATTCTATTGTGGCGTAACTAAATTTGTCAAAAGCGTTATAGACAATTTGCCCATTAGCAAAATGTGTCGTGCTATCAATAGTGACAGAAAAACGAATGTTAGTTTCAGATGTTGTCTTCATAGGAAAAGTACTTATTATTCCACTTTTATTAATTTTATCCGCTGTATCACCTAAATTACTGGAATCCAGAGTAATCGATTCGACTCTAGGCGTTAATGATTCTTTAGTTGAAAATAGACGGCTAGCTGTAACAGTACTTTTACCACGCTCTGACCACTGCTCAACAAATGCAATTACAAAAAAAATTCCCCAAAAAATGTAAATGAAACAAGGCAAAAAACGTCCAGGCATCAATACTCCAATAAACACTAAACACATTATAGTCTACAAATTATAAAAAAGCATTTTTTTAATGTGTAATTATCCTGACACAACACAAATATAACCATGTCAAAGGGTAGTGGAATATTTAATTTAAATATGTTTCCTTACTCATCCACTCTATCTTTCTTCATAATATTTGTGTCAAAAAATATTAAACACAAATCATAAAGAGAATATTGGGAAACTTTAAATTAAAACACTCCATTACCCAAAACTGAATATTTGTATATTCACAGTAAAATGGATATAATTAATAAATAGTTCAAACTGAAAAATTATGGATGTAATAACACCTATTAAATTAATTGGAGACATCTTCGAGATAATACTACTATCTTGGATATTATATTTTATTTATAGCCTAATCCGTAGAACACGCACATATCGAATTTTCAATGGCATATTATTTGTTATCGTTTTTTATGCCATCGCCACTTGGTTTGATCTAGAGGCTACTTTGTGGATCTTCGAAAAAACCGATATTTTCAGAATTGGTATTTTTGCAATACTTATCATTTTTTCACCCGAATTACGCCGTGCATTATCAAAATTAACCATTAAAAACTTTTATAGAGCACATAAAAAAGAAACGAGACAAAATCTAAATGAAATTGTAAATGCCTGTCAAAACATTGCTGATCAAAAGAGTGGAGCGTTGATCACTATCGAAAAACAGGATTCATTAGATGAATGGTTATCCACTGGCATCAAACAAAAAAGTAACATCTCTGAAATGTTATTAGAAACGATATTCTATAAAGGTTCTCCTTTGCACGATGGATCAGTTGTGATACGAGGTTCTGAAATCATTGGTGCCAAAGTTATTCTTCCTTTGCCCAACGAACTAGACTACAGAAAACAACGTTATGGGCTCCGACACCGCGCAGCCATTGGGTTAACAGAACTTTGCGACGCTATATGCATTATCGTAAGTGAAGAAAATTCAAAGATATCTGTAGCTGAAAATGGCGAATTAAACATGAACCTGGACAAGGAAAATTTATTAAAAATATTAGAAAATAAATTGCTGAATAAAAAACACACTGTTACGAGTCCATTGGAAAACTTAGTTAATAAAATTACCCAATATAATTACATAAAATTTTTTACATTAAATATAACTGCCAAATTGTTTTCAGTATTCGTCGCCTTTTGGATTTGGTGCATTCCCCAACAAACTATTGACAACATCCCATTTAACATCTTATACAATCCTCAAACATCTTTATGGGAATCAGAAACAAAATCAACCTATTACACTGTAAAAAATCCAACACAACTCACAAACTACAAAGTATCTCTAACCGGCTCAAATTTTCATATCTATCGCTATGTTCTCAGCAATACTCGACCACGTGTTTCCCTAGAAATATCCGGAGTCAATAAAAGTTTTAATTGGTCAAACAACAAAGACACACCAATCAACAACAATCTAATAATAAAAAAATCTATTGGTGAATCAGAAGTTCTTATAGACAAAGTTGTTCATATTAAAGTAAAAAAAGTAAATTGGAAAGGAACATTGAACAAAGAATTAGACAAAGCCGAAGTTGAATTGGATGATGAAATTTCTCTATTCGGGCCCGAAGAGATGATGATAAAAAAATATGGCCATCATGTTGGAAGTAGTGTCTCAAATATTTTCCTTAACACTCAACCCACCATCTCAATTGACCAAGATGACATAGCCACATTCTCTAAATCAAATGTAGCAATTTTAATAGATGAAGATATTAAATTTTGGAATTCTCCCACAATAACAAAACTCTATAATGTCAAAGTAAAGATAACAGGCACTGTTTCCAATCCTATAATTCAAAATTTAAGAGAACGCCTTGCCTTTTTAGGACAAATAATTGACAGTCATATCAAAAATATAAACAATGAAGATCATAATCATGAATTACGCAAAAAAGAATTGTTAAAAAATGACAACGTGACTTTATTAGATCTTGAAACATCCTTAAGTGATTTTAGCTCTTCTAAAATAAAATTAGAAGGACTTAAAAACGAAGAAGAAACCGAACTTAAAAATCTGGAAGAAGAAATGAAAAACATGAACTCTTCTGTCGCAAAAAATATTTTTATGGAGATAAAAAAACAAACCTCAATCAAATACCAAAAATTATATGAACTCCTAGTAAAACAAATTCCCAACAACAAAGAATATCATGAATTAGTGAGCCAAAAAGTAGTCGCATTAAAAAATGATTATGAAAAGGCCGTTACTCTTATTGAGACTGAAATTCCTGGACTCAGAAATGAAATTGAACGTATATTAAAAGTAAGTGAAAATTTGCAAAATGAAATTGACAACGGAAATGATTTCAACAATACCCTTTTAAAATCTATCGATAAAAATGTCACATGGTACGACTCTTTAAAATGCGACATCTCGTTGGTTGATCGTACTCTACATTATGAAAAACCTGGTATTTTTTGGGAACGCTACGAACAAAACGAAAAAACTATATCTCAATTATCAAGTAGTTTAAAAGTTATCAAACAACAATACATTGATACGTGTAGTAAAATATTATCAAACGACCTCCCACCCAATGATTTTGTCAAGTACATTAAACTCAATGAAAATAATAAATTAAATAAAGTTTTTCAAAATAAACTTAAAAAACATCCTAAAATATGGCTTCAATATGCCAGTATCAAATCCCAAACCGAACAACTCAAACAAAAAATGATACAACGTAAAAAATTACTCTATGACATCAAAACTGAATTCACATATGTTCTGGTACTGATTAAATCCTGTGATCATTTCCACAATAATATTTTCAACAAATACCATTCTTCAATAGACAAACTTATTACAAAATTAGGGACACAAAAATGGCCTCGTTTAATTAACACTCAAGATATCAAGGAAAAACTTCCCAAGTACCTCGAAAATCACAGCATTCAATGCTCAGAAAGTTACTTAAACGAACAAATAAAGAAAATTGAATCTGACAGCAATCTCCCCCAATGGCAACAGCAGTACAACCTTGAACGCCTCAAACGTAGTGGTCTTCGAAGTAAAGAAATATCCGATATGAAAGAAGATTTGAATAAGATCATACGTTATTTGAATGAATATGAAGAATTATCAAATAAAATCACCTTGTATCACAACAAGGCCCCAAATAACTAAGACAGAGCTTAACCCCCTACCTAATATTCACAAATAATGATAGCATTGCGACCTATAAACATTACAAAAATAGGAGCAAAAAAATGACCCCTGAAGCTGAACTCCACACATTGGGTGAAACAGATACCGAAATCTCACAAGTCATTCAAAACGAGATTCAAAGGCAAAAAAATGAAATAAATTTGATCGCCTCTGAAAATATTGTTTCTCAAAATGTCATGGATGCCATGGGCTCTGTGCTGACTAATAAATATGCCGAAGGTTATCCTGGAAGACGTTGGTACAATGGCTGTGATTTTGTTGATGATGCTGAACGTCTAGCCATCACAAGAGCTAAAGAGCTTTTTGGAGCTGAGTACGCTAATGTTCAAGCTCATAGTGGCTCTTCAGCTAATATGGCTTGTTATTTTGCCCTTGTTCCTATAGGCAGCACCGTACTGGCCATGGACCTCGCTCATGGTGGGCACCTCACACATGGATCTCCAGCAAATTTTTCAGGTAAACTCTATAACATTATTCCCTATGGTCTTGATGCCACTACTGAAACCATAGACTACGAACATCTTGCAAAATTGGCCGTCGAACACAAACCCGACATGATCATTGCAGGAGCTAGTGCCTATTCAAGAATCATAGACTTTGAAGCCTTTCGTAAAATAGCCGATTCTTGTGGAGCCAAATTGATGGTCGATATGGCACACATAGCTGGTTTAGTGGCGGCGGGTGTTCACCCTAATCCTGTGCCTTTTGCCGATGTGGTAACTAGCACCACTCATAAAACCCTTAGAGGTCCTCGTGGTGGCTTGATAGTTTCTCGTAACAAAGAATACGCAAAAAAAATAAATGCTCAAATATTTCCCGGCATACAAGGTGGTCCATTGATGCATATCATTGCTGCTAAGGCCGTGGCATTTAATGAAGCTTTACAACCCAAGTTTAGTAACTACCAACAAAATGTTGTGAAACATAGCAGACAATTAGCAGAAGATCTGAACAACAGGGGTTTACGTGTTATTTCTGGAGGCACAGACAACCATCTATTTATGTTGGATTTGAGTTCTAGAAACATTTCGGGTGCCCAAGCCGCTGACCGCTTACAAGAAGCAGGAATCGTAGTGAACAAAAACGCTATCCCCAACGACACTCGTAAAATAACTGAGACCTCAGGCATTCGCATTGGCAGTCAACTGGTGACCAGCCGTGGTTTTGGTGAAGAAGAATTCAAACACATCGCTTCATGGATAGACAAAGCTTTAGACAACTCATCATCATTGAGCGATATTAGAGAAGAAACCACTTCCCTTTGTCAGAAATTTCCAATTGAATAAAGAGTATTGTTAAATTTTACTCTTCAACAGCGAGTAAAGCCAATTCGATTATAATATCTGTTTTAGCTGGAACACTTCCCGAGCCTGTTTCCCCATAAGCTAACTGATAAGGGATGTGAATCAACCATTTATCACCAACCTTCATGTCTAACAACACCTCTTGTAAACCTACAATAGGCAAACGGCCAACAGGCGTTGAACGTGGAAGTTCAAGTACGTGAGATTCATCTTCTAAATACGATGTGAAGAAAATTTGCCCATCAGGTAAATAGCTTTTAATATGAATGTCAACCAATGAAGTTTTATTTTTAACCCTCGTACCTTTACCTTTGTTGATTTCATAATATTTCAACCCTTTAGAGGTGGTTTTTATATTCCTTGATTCACTGAGATCTTTTAAAAAAGACTCGATTTTAATTTTATTTTTTTCTTTTAATTTATCAAGAATAACTTGCCTTGCTTTTATAAAATCTTCAGAAAACTTTCTCATTTGTTTTTGAATTTCAGCATTTGAAAATTTGTATGTCGATTGCGAATAGAAATCACGAATAGCTAGAATGAAATCATTCAAATTGAAATTTTTGTCTAACACTAATTGTTGAGCATTCAACCTTTTTGCAACTTCTAAACCTTTCACATAGCTTAGAATATCCAATTGATCATTAGATTTGATTGGCTCATTAAGTTCGCTACCAGCCGGTTGGTTGTTATGCGTGTCAGCAACATTAATCACTTCAGCATTAGAACCAGCACATGAAACAATAACTGAAAACAAAATTACAAAAAATAAATACCGCAAATGACTAATTAACTTCTAAAAGTTCCATTTTAAATATAAGTGTGGTATAGGGCTGTATACCTCGATTGCCCCTTTCACCATAAGCTAAATTATAAGGCACATACAACATCCATACATCGCCTACTTTCATCATGGGCAAAGCCTCTTTCCATCCCGGAATAAAACCCATTGGAGTGCTTTCAATTGGGTCTCTGCTATAAGAACTATCAAATACTGACCCATTAACAAAAGTTCCATGATAATGAACTTTAACCTTGCTTGTTAGAGTTGGACTTTTACCACCTTTTTCACCTTCTTTAATCACTTTATATAACAAACCTGTTTTCGTTTCTTGAACGCCTTTTTCTTTTCTTTTGGCATCCAAATAAGCTTTTCCTTCTGCTATATTTTTTTTATTCATTTTTTCACTTATTTCTTGCTGAAAATCTTTCATAACAGTCGACATGATTTCCTGTGATAACTGTGGTTTAGAGTTTTCCATACCATCCATCATTCCACTCAAATACATATCCGTATTAATGTCAGAAATTTCTTTTGAAATATTGGCAGCGATTTCATGACCTACGACATAAAAATAATTTGTGGCAACTTCCCGGGCAATAACATGATCCTTATTGAGTTGTCTCTGTTTCATTTCATCATCAAAAGATTTTTTAATCTTAGCCACCTCTTCATCTTTGATATCAACTTTATGACCAGAAAATGAGCGTTTGAATGCCAATTTAACCTTGGCTTTATCGTAATCAAATTTGCCATAATGGAGATTAGAACCTAGTTGCAAACCCAAACAATAACTGACCTGTCCCCATTTCGTTTTCAAAGGATCTTTTACTTCAGGTGTTTCTGGTATTTTATTAACCACATCTGTTTTCACAGTAACTTTTTTTTCAATTTTAGCTTTTTCAACTTTAGTTTCTGGCACTACTTCTTTAACAGCTGCCGTTGACTTGGTTTCAAGCACTTCGTCAGGTTTCACATCTACCTTATCTCCACCGCAAGAGAGTAATGCTAAAGTTAAAATAAGAGAAAAGTAGACTTTCATTAGAGATCCCTTCTGAATCATGGAAATTGATGTTTTCGCAAACATTCTAATCAATTGTTTAGTCATATTAATACAATGGGACTGAAATATTTGAAAAATAATGATCCATACAAGCAATAGAAGGTGCATCAAGACTGATTTCAATATTTACCGTAGTCAAAGGGACATTATCCAAATCCAAGAACTTTTCATCTGAATCTTGCCCATAAATACGATACAGCAAGGGGCGACATGGATTTCTTTTATTTTGTCGCAAAACCACCATAACCTCACCGGAATTAAGCACCACCTGTGAACCCAAAGGAAAAGGGTAGATCATCCTCAAAAAAGTTTCCACAAGCAATGGATCTAATCTGTTCAGCGCCTCATGCTGTAAGCGACTTAGGGCGTGTAAATAAGAATTATCTTCCAACAAATGATCAACAAACACATCACAAACACGATTCAAACGTGAAAGTAAATGTATTTCCATAGCTTTTAATCCTCGTATTTCAACGCCCTTACCATCCTCCATTTCCCTTTCAGATTTAGGCTCTCCAGAACCATCGTAATTTTGCTTTTGCATACGTAGTATCATTCTGACAACTGGCTCAGAAAAATTTTTCATTTCTGATTCTAGGTATTGAGTAACACTGTCAATTTTTTGAGGTGTCGCCCAACCCTTGTTCACCATTAAATGAGCGTCATACATATTTAAAATGAGAGATGCTACTGCCATAGATGTGTGATCTCTGGCACTCTGATAATCACTAACAGCCAAATTACGTCTAAGTTTACGTAACTTATTAAATTTTTCAGCGAAGATTTGCCCTTCCATTTCCAAGGCCAAACATATGCAAAATAATGTGCGCATTAACATGCGATCTATATCCTTATCCAATAACCTAGCCAGACTCTGCACGGCAACAATTCGATGTGGGTCACTTCTTAAAGTTTCTATGACAGGCCTAACAAGAGATGCCACTGAATTGTAATCGATAAAAACTTTACGACCATCTGAACCTCCCGCTTTGAAGTAATTCATTTTTTCTTTGCGGTTGAAATAAAACTTTGAAATGTCTGCGCTGAATTGTCTCAGCACAACTAAGGTTTCTATATCAATTTGAGAATCAATTTCAGAAGTGTCTTTGTGGTCTATCCAAATATTTTTCACACCTGAATTTAATAGGTGGCTCAAAATACCATGGTTAATTGTAACGCCTGTATTCACAAGGGGAAGTACGCGCCAATCTTTGGGATTGTAGCTAGGAGCAGCCACAACTTGACCCACTTTAACTTCAGTTAGAACACTGCGGTACATTTACTTATTATACTCCATGAGTTCACACAATGTTTTTCACACAGGCGACCTAATATAAAATGGAATCAACTGCTGCAACAAACAATCTTCTCCAAAACCTTGTTCTTTTAATTTCAACAATGATGCTGCATCTGCATCACAATTAGAAAATGAATGAAAGCCTTTTTCCTCAATTAGTTTTGCATATGGCAAACAAGCAGAACCTACAAGTGTTAACGACTTAGGCCAATTATCAAGTAATTCAGCTGGATCCGAAAGAACAACTTCTTCCAAACGCTTTAATTTGAAATTTTCAATTCGATAACGACAACCCAAAACCTGTCCACCACGAGCATCGATATAAACCGCTACATCTCCATTTTCAATTTTATTTTGAGATCTCCATGTGTCAGCGACAACATCATGAGAATAAAAGGTGGTTATCTTAATTGGTCGAGTAAGAGCTAATCCTTGCACAAAACTCAAGCCCAATCTCAAACTGGTATAATTTCCTGGCCCTTTTGACACAAGTATATGAGATAAATCATCTAAGCTACGTTGGTTGCTCTCTAGAAAATTATGTAAAACAGCAGTCAAATCACTAGACAACAAGCCACCATCAATTGCTAAATTTATTGCCTTTTGATCATCATGCCAGTAAACAGAAGCTGCACGTGAGCTCGTCTCTACGGCCAAATAAGAGGCCATAAAATATTATTTTTGACGTCGGAGAATTCGTGTCCTCTTACGCAATTTTTTCCATTTATGACGATTCATTTTTACTTTGCGTTTTTTAACGACACTTGACATTTGTATTTAAAACCTTTCTTTAGCTTCCTTAGCTGAGTATTAATGTGATGGATTCTACTACGTTTGTGGGGTTTTGGGCATCCCATTCACAAGGTTCTAGACCAATTTTATCAATTTGTTTTTTTCTACGGGTAGCCAAATCGCCCGTAGCTGTAATCAAAGGCATAACTCGTATATGAGAAGTAAGAGGCTCCATAGCCAACCTTTGTCTTAGATTGATTAAGAAATTTCCTACCATATCTGGGCCCAAAACAAGCATTTTAGGCCTATAAACTGATGTCATATAACCTAAATCAAATTCTCCCTGCACTAATTGGCAGCGATAACCCTTAACATTCAAGGCTTGAACCAAAATGTTGTATTCAGCAGCTGGATGACTACAAGCCACAATAACATCCAAAAATTCCTCATTTTCAGCGTTATTTTGTGGAAAGAGATCCAAAAGTTCTACATCTAGTATGTTAGCCAGTTTTGTAGACAAACGTAAATTGGGATTTCTTTTCCCATTAGAGATAAGAGAAAGATAGGAGGTTGAGATACCCAATTTTTTGGCCACAGTAGCCTGATTCAAGGATCTCTTAGCCATCCACTCTTTAACACGATTTGCTTTTGTTTTATACAAAATACACCTATAATCTAATCATTAGTTTTGTAAACTTCAGTCAACATTATAATAAGCTAAGCAAAGAGGAATATATGAAATTGAAAATAAGCTGTATTTTTTTAATAATTATTGTAATTTCTTGTCAACAACCATCAAAAAATAGCCCTATCCCTGATGAAAACACTAATAATGCACATAATATCAACAAAGATCGTCAGGACCCCTTCAAATACCTGAAATTAGATAGGAACGAAGGTCCACGATATAAACCTGTACAATCCACAGCACAAAAGATTCAGGTCAAAGATCTAGCAGACGGTCAAAAAGCTGTTGTTAACAATACCGTTATCTTGCAAAGTGAAATATATACCTACGCTAAAAATAAAAATATAGATTTAAACATACAACCCGTGCAACGTGATGAACTTCTTGAACAATTATGCTCCGACATGATCTACAACATTCTTGTCGATGAGGCTATCGAGACAAAACAACTCATTGTTGATGAAAACACTGTGCAAGAACGCAAGCAACAAACACTACAAAACAGCGAGCTGAGTTTAGAAAAATTTCTAAAAAAATATAAAATAAGTGAAAAAGAATTTCACAAGGTTCATACAGTACAAATTTACCTAGATTCTTTGATAAACGATGAAATGAAAAAAAATGCTTATGAAAAAATAAAAAAAGAACTCAAACAAGAGCGTCAATTTGTATTACTCATCCAAGGTGGACGCGCAGCCAAAGAAGAAGATTTACCTATTTTAGAAGCCAGCACAAAGAAACTAAAACAACGAGGTCTCGCTGGTGAAGATTTTGCGGAACTCTGTAAAAAATACTCGCATAACCATATGGCTCAAAAAAACAATGCTATTATGTCATTAACTCAAGGTGATAATCCTAACATCTCATTGATCTATGACATTGTCTTCGATTTAAAAAAAGAGGGTGATTTTAGTAAGGTAACCAAACTCCCCCCAGAAGCCGGCATAGGCTACTTTGTTATTCAGCTCAAAAAAATAACAGTCCCCACGCAAGAAATGATGGATGATGTACTAAAAAATCGCCTAAGACAAAATTTAGAAATGTTATTTTTTACCAAACTTGTCAAAACCAATATGGTTACCCGACGTCCCAAAGACGAAGTCCCCATTGAATTTCAAGCCGAAAGAAAAAAAGACGGACCTTAAGCAATAATATCCCAAGGTATATGAACTTCTTCCACACCTGTTAATCTTTGATCAAGACCTAAAAATTTGTAAGTCAAACGCATATGGTCTAAACCTAATTGATGCAAAAGCAAACCATGAATGTCACGTACATGCACAGGATTTTCAGCAATACTATAACCGAGCTCATCTGTTTGACCATAATTACAACCTGCTTTAACACCCGCGCCAGCAAAAAACATACTGTATCCCTGGATATGATGGTCTCGACCCGTACCTTGAGCCATTGGTGTTCTGCCAAATTCCCCCCCCCAAATAATCAGAGTATCTTCTAGCAACCCGCGTTGTTTGAGATCGTTAATCAATGCCGCTGTTCCCTGATCTGTAAAACCTGCCGCTGCCTTCGTGCCTGTTTTAACTGAACCATGATGGTCCCAACCACGATGATAAAGTTGTACAAAACGCACTCCACGCTCCACAAGACGCCTTGCTAATAGGCAATTACGAGCATAATTACCTTCTCCATACATTTTTTTAATGTAGTCAGGTTCTTTTGAGATGTCCATCAACTCGGGCACACTCAATTGCATTTTAGCAGCCATTTCATTTTGAATAATGCGCGTTTCAATTTCTGGGTCAGATAGACGCTTGTTTGAAATTTTATTGATTTGATTAATTGCATCATAAATATCTTGCTGCTGTCCACGAGAAACACCCAAAGGATTATTAACATATGAAACAGGATCACTGCTAGATTGAAATTTCACACCCTGAAAACGGCTATCAAGAAATCCACTATTCCACTGACGAGAAGCAATAGGCTGAGCCTGACCTCCCCCTTCAGAAGTCATCACCACATAACCCGGAAGATTGTCGCAGTCACTTCCCAATGCATAATTCACCCATGAGCCCATACTGGGATTTCCTGAAAATGAGGTGCCCGTATTAAATAAGGTATGAGCAGGATCATGATTAATTTGATCCGTATGAACTGATTTGACTACACAAATATCATCAACGATAGAGGCGATATGTGGGAAGATATCAGATACATAAGATCCAGATTCACCATATTGTTTGAATGGATGTTGAGGGCCTAAGCAAGTCAACTTTTTTCCCTGCAGTTGAGCTATAGGCTTTCCTTTTGTGAAAGATTCAGGCATAGCCTTGCCATTCAAGCGATCAAGATCTGGTTTGTAATCAAAAGTTTCTAAATGTGACGGACCTCCGGCCATACAAAGATGAATCACATATTTAGCTTTGGCAGGATGATGTAAAGGGTTCACTACACCCAAATATCTTTCAGATTTACTATTAGCCAAGAGTTTACCACCCATTGAAGACAACAAGGCCAAACCGCCTATCCCTTGAGCTGAATCAAACAAAAAAGATCGTCTTGTTATATCACTTTTATTCATAGTCCTCCTAATAGCGAGTGATTGTTTCATGAAGACTAAAAATGCTACGAACTATTGAGGTCCAAGCTGCAAGTTCACTCACGTTACAGTCTTGGTTATAGGGTCGTTGACCTATAGAAAGTAAAGCAACGGCATCCGTTTTACTATTTTCATATTGTTTATGATGCCGTTCATACAGATTGATCAAAATATTTTTGACATCCGCCTCTGGTGCCCTTGATAGCACTTGCTTATAAGCCCATTCAACAGCTTCATCATTTGTTTTGAATGATTTTAGAACAATTTTCTCAGCAAACACTCTAGCCGCCTCTACAAAGCTTGGATCATTCAATAATGCCAGAGTTTGTAAAGGTGTGTTAGAAATAGAGCGCTGAGCTGTGCAAGCCTCTCTAGCAGGTGCATCAAAAGAAGCTAGAAATGGGTGTAAAAAAGTACGCTGCCAATGAGTGTACAGCCCTCTGCGGTATTGCTGCTTGTCTTTATCAACTTCATACACTCTTTTAGGGAAATTAAGTTCCTTATAAAAACCTTTAGGTTGATAGGGCTTAGCACTTAGTCCACCAATATCTTCTACCAACAAACCACTAATTTTTAAAGCGTTATCACGTACCAATTCAGCAGGATACCTTAAAGCACTTTGCCTGCCAAGCAATCGGTTATAGGGATCAATCGCCGTTAATTCATTTCGGGAAACAGAAGATTGTTTGTAAGTATGAGACATAACAATCAACTTCACCATATATTTGACATCCCAATTAGATCCTTCAAATTCAAGAGCTAACCAATCCAACAATTCAGGGTGTGATGGCCACTCACCCTGCGACCCTAAATCATTGAGTACATTAGATAATCCAGCACCAAAATATATGTACCAGAGGTTATTGACAAACACCCTTGAAGTCATTGGATTCTTTTTAGACACAAACCAATTAGCCAAATCCATTCGTGTTAGCCGATCTTTGTTTGTTTTTATTTTTCCTAAAAAACTAGGAATAGCAGGAGTAACAATTTCACCTGATTCATCTTGCCAATCACCACGCGGTAAAACACGCACCTCTCTAGGTTGAACTGATTCTGAAACTGGTGAATAGACTAAAGTTTTTTTGAAATCATTGAATTGTTTTTTTTTGTTATGAATTTCTGTGGAAACAGACTGATAATCCCAACTAATGCCACGATACAACTCATCAACTTTGTCTTGGACTCTCTTCTCTCTTTCCTCTGAATTTGATTGAGAAATAATGTTAACAATATCTTGATTTGGCATGAATTCGATAAGAGAAGTTGTGTTAACTCCCATCGTATCCCAGTAAACACTTCCCCCTACATGATAAAAATCAATTGTTTTGATATTGTCAACTTTTTCAACTTTTATTTCAAGGCGCTTCCATTCTCCGGCAACTGGCAATTCTCCCATGCGGATAAAAGATTCGTCTTCCTTAGAAGTTGTATTGTTTTTGCCCCAATAATAGTAGGTCTTGTTAAATTTCATGCCCACAGAACTTGGTTCTTTATTTTTACCTTTATTCAATTTCACATAACAAAACAACACATCCCCCTCAACCAATTCACGAGAGTGTTTAAAATTAACGCTGTATGTCAAGGTGTTTTTTTTGTTTTTACTTTTTGTTAACCTTGATGTCTCCCCATCAAAAACATTCTCTTTAGTTCTTTCCCAATTAATTTTTTCACCATTTTTAAACTTATCAACGGTACGTATAGTATCATCCACCCAAACAACATCATGGCGATCAGTTTTTTCTCCCTCGATTGCCAACTTCACATTACGCTCCCAAAGCAATTGCGACTTCGCAACTTCAGGGGTTGTGACTTTTAATTTTTGATTCAAAACTTCAATATCATATTCAAATTCAGAGAACTTCTTTTTTTCATCTTCAGTTTGAAACACAGCAACCGTAGGCAATCTGGGGCCTTTTCCATAGACACCTACTTCCTTCAAATCAGCAAAAAATGAAGCGAAACTATAAAAATCTTTTGCCGTGTAGGGATCGTATTTGTGATCATGGCATTCACAGCAACCCATGGTAGCCCCCATCCATACCGCAGAAACATTTTTAACGCGGTCAGTAGCATATTTAGATAAGTATTCTTTAGCCTGAGCTCCACCCTCATTTGTCGTAAGATTTAGTCTATTGTAACCCGAAGCCACCTTGTTCTCTAACGTACTTGAATCAATCAAATCTCCTGCTAATTGTTCACGGGTAAATTGATCATAAGGAATGTTTTTATTAAACGAATCAATCACATAATCTCTATAAGGAGATTGACTGATAGCCACATCACTATGGTAGCCCACCGAATCTGCATAGCGGACAAGATCTAGCCATTTGATAGCCATTCGCTCACCATAATGTTTTGATTTCAACAAGTGATCCACTACTTTTTCATAAGCTTTTGGGTCTTTATCTGTAACAAACGCCTCCACATCATCCACACTGGGTGGCAGCCCAATGAGATCAAAATATATTCGTCTTATTAAAGTAATACGATCTGTTAGCTTGGAAGGAGCAAAACCTTTTTTTTGCAACTTAAATTGAATAAATTTATCAATATCATTATTAACTAATGTATTTTTTTTCAACAGAGGCACCTCATGCCGTTGAGGCCTTATATAAGTCCAATGTTTTTGATATTCAGCTCCTTGTTTTATCCATTTTTTCAACAGCTCTTTTTCATGATCTTTTAACGTTTTATGCGAGTCGGGTGGAGGCATGACATCATCCTCGCTCATCGCGTAAATTCTATCAATCAATTCACTTTGTTCAGGATTACCGGGAACGATCGCCCGAACACCTTTATGTTCTTTAATGGCACCTTCTCTCGTATCTAATCGTAAACCCGCTTCACGATGTTTTTCATCTGGACCATGACAAAAAAAACATTTGCTAGAAAGTATAGGTCGAATACTTTCATTAAAATGTATCTTTTCACCTTCATCATTGTCCGCTACTACCAACTTAAATTTCGGCAGATACACAGGCAATGTAATCATTACAATAAGAGACGAACCTATCAACAATTTTTTCATTTACAATTCATCCATCAACTGTAGTTCACATTGAGCCGTGTAACTCCATGTTGCAGGGCCCGTCATCAATATCCCTTTAGATTCAGCCCAAGACATTGTCAATGAACCTAATTCTAAAGCCACCTCAGCCTTATCTCCTACCCAACCTTCTCGGCGCGCCACAGCAAATCCGGCACAGGCTCCACTACCACAGGCAAAGGTAGGCCCACTACCCCTTTCCCAGATACGAGATATCAATTGATCTTCAGCAACCTTAAAAAGAAAATTAACATTAACTCCACCTGAATAATGTGGGTGATTTGAAATAAATGGGCCCCATTTGTTAAAATCTAAGCCATCAACCTCACTGCCCTCAGGCATTAAAGTAACCGCATGTGGATTACCCATAGAAACACCATGCCAGTTCCATTTTCCCTGCGGACCCTCACACTCAAAGCCTACTTTATCGAAATTGGGGAATCCCATCTCAACCGTTACATTAGATTCTTGCGGTGTGTACTTCTCAATCACAGCTCTACGAGGGCCAACGGCTGTATCGATAATCATTTCATCATCAGACACCCATTGCCATTTACGTGCCAAATGGGCCACACATCTCAACCCATTTCCACAAATCAAACCTTCACTGCCATCCGCATTAACCATACGCATAGATATCATGTTAGATTCTGGCATTTGCCCCATAATAATAATGCCATCAGCCCCCACGCCAGGGCCTCTGCGACAAAGTTGCGGAGCTAATAACTGAGCATCTGCAAGTGACAGCTCTTTGCCATCCACATACACATAATCATTGCCCAAACCATGGCATTTATCGAATTTCATAGTGCTTATTAGATCAGATTTCGATTTGTCAGTCTGTTAAATATAAGTAAATTGTAAGATTATGCAGAATTAATTTGACACAACTGTTTTTTTTGGTAACAATTAAATGAGTTATTTTTTATTAAATAGACATGTTACAACATATTCAATTATCAGAATGGGTTAAATGGATTCAAAATCATATTATGACCTTCAGATCCTAAATCAGTTGGAACAGGCCCCCAGCCTCACCAATCGCTTAGCTGCCGAAAAAATGGGCGTGAGCGTTAAATTAACCCACTCTATTTTGAAGGGTTTAATCACACGCGGTTTGATTCACGCCACTCAAAAAGATGGACGTTCGCGTTACTACTTGCTAACACCTAAAGGCATTGCTGAAAAAATAAAACTAACCTATGAATTTATGGAATTCACCACCCAATTTTTCAGAGAAGCACGACGCCGTTCATCTGAGGTCTGTCGTGATTTGATGCAAGCAGGCATCAAACGTGTGGCCTTTTTAGGATGCGGTGATTTAGCCGAAATATCTTATTTGGGCATCAAAGAACATGGCTTGATACTAACTGCCGTGTTTGATGACAACAAAGAAAAAGACATGTTTATGGGGCAAGTGATCAAACCCAGCAAAGATATTTTTAAAGAGCGCTCCGTTACCTCCAGAGATCGATTTGATAAGATACTCGTCACCACCTATGATCCGCGCCAACCCGAAACCGTCAAATACCTACCTTCAGGAATGACAGCCAATGATAAATTTGTTTGGATATTCAATCACAATGAAATGGTTGAAGAAATTCAACGTAAAGTGCCCACCCCACCTCCTGTTCAAGGTGATGATACATGAAACGTATCCTTGTCCCCTTCACAACAGCTGAACTGGGAGGAAGTCAACTCTCTTTTTTTAGACTGGCTGAACTATTAAAAAGTGACTACATCTTTGATTTGTGGTTTTTTAATTCTGGACCCTTCATCAAAATAATTAAAGACGCAGGCTATCACCACACGCTCTTCAACTATTCAACATTGAGAACGCCTTGGGGTTTATCGCAATTAAAAAAAATCCTCAAAAAAAATCCACCCGATTACATTTATCTACATTCAAGCCGTATGATTTCCTACCTTGCCAAAAAACTAAACATCCCCTGTATTGAAAAAATCAACATGACTCGTCAAAAAAATTCTGGTGGATGGTGCCGTTACCCCATTTTGGATCGATTTTTCAGCAATCTTAATGCAAAACTACTTGTTGTTTCAAAATCTATCAAAGAACAAATGATCAAAAGAGGTATTTCAGCAGAAAAAATTGATTACTTACACACATTTATCCATTTGGATCAATTCAAAAACAATGACAACAGGCACAAAACACGTATGGAACTCAACATCCCACAAAAAGCCATACTCGTTCTTAATATCGGGCGTATGGTCGAACAAAAAGGTCAACAGGATTTTATTGCCGTGGCTGAATTATGCGTACAAGAAGACAACAACATACATTTTCTTATTGTAGGTGAAGGACCTTTAGAAAACACATTAAAAGAACTGGTACGCACAAAAAATATAACATCAAATTTTCACTTCTCATCATTTAGAGACGATATAGAAAATATGTATCACGCTGCCGATATTTTCGTGCACTGCGCTCATTGGGAGCCACTGGCCAATGTTCTATTAGAAGCACGGGCCTCAGGAAAAGCTATCGTCGCTAGCGATGTTGACGGCACATCAGAAGCCCTTGAAAATTACCCCTACTGCGACATTGTGAGAGTAGAAGACATCAAAACTATGACACAAAAAACTTTGTCTTGGGCGCATAACGTTCCTTGTTTGAAAGCGCCAGAATTGCCTGAAAAGTTTACTCCAGAGGGTGCAAGGAAGCAGTTTATGAAGATATTCTCATGTCAAAATAATGATTCAAACATTTAACTAGCATGGAAATTATTAAAACATATTTGGAAATAAAAAAATTTAAATTTCTATTACAACAAACAGTAATAAGAGAAATTAGAGTTCGTTACAAACAAACTTATATAGGAATACTATGGGCGATCCTGCAACCTCTTGCATTCTCATGTATATTTTATTTTTTATTCAGCTATATCAAAGGCGGACTCAATAGTAAAGAACATTTCATAATTTTATTTTTTTCTACGAGCTTATGGACATTTTTTAGTAATTCGGTTTCATTTGCCACAAATTCCATTTCCGGACATCCTTCATTAATCACAAAAGTATACTTTCCACGGATTATTTTTCCAATGTCATTTGTCGCAGTCAGCCTTATTGACTTGAGTATCAACCTTTTATTAGCCACAGTACTTCATGTAATTTTATTAAATCAAATACCTAATATGCTAAATTTTGTTTATGTCATTCCGGCAATAGCATTCATTATTATTCTCACGCTTAATTGTGCCGTACTGTTATCTGGGCTAAATGTTTTTTACAGAGATTTTAAGTATTTAGTTCCCATTTCATTACAACTTTTAATGTTTATCACCCCCGTGATGTACACAATGAATTCAAACATAGGAGAAAACATAAAATCAATTATAATTTATAATCCCTTGACTCCACTTTTTGACATTTTTCAAAAATCGATCATAAACATCCCTGTAATTACAGAAGACATAATACGTTTACTGGTTGTTGGCTTAATAACAATACTTTTTTTTGAATTCAATTTAAGATTTTTTAAAAAATTAAATTCTAAAATGGCGGATATTATATGAACAATAGTTGTATAAATTTTACAAATGTCAACAAAAGATATACCATTAGTGACAATGGTTCTTACGCGTCTTTACGTGATGACATAGCCAATATTTTAAATTTTAAAAAGAAAAAAAAAACACATCTTGAGGCGATTAAAACCATGTCATTCACCATTAACAAGGGTGAAATTGTTGCTTTTATTGGACACAATGGTGCTGGCAAATCAACTTTATTAAAATTAATAAGTAAAATCACACAACCAACTGAAGGAAAAATAAAAGTCAATGGCCGTGTAGCCACACTTATGGAATTAGGAGCTGGATTTCATCATGAATTAAGTGGACGAGAAAACATAGCTTTTTTTGCAGCCATTTTAGGAATGAACAAAGAAGAAATGATTGAGGCTGCCCCGAAAATCATTGAGTTTTCTGAACTAGGTGATTTCATTGATATTCCTGTAAAAAAATATTCATCAGGAATGCAATTAAGACTTGGGTTTTCTATAGCTGTACATGTAAATCCCGATATATTTCTATTAGATGAGATATTTGCAGTGGGTGACAAACAATTCACTCAAAAATGCTTCAAAAAAATTGATGAACTCATTGCAAAAAATATCACATTTATTCTAGTATCACATAATGAGGAAATAATTAAAAAAATTGCGACACGCGCTTTACTCTTTGATCATGGTCAGCTTGTTTTTGATGGAGATGTCAACGAAGCTTATAATAGATATAATAGTACAATTAAAATTGAGACAAAATTATGAACATTGCAAATAAAATAAACTACTATGTTTATAAAATATTCCACAACTCCGCGCACCCACTACCTTGGGGGCACGCTCAAAAGTACAACTATCAAACTTTGCCCGAGGGACATAGACAAAATGAAATTTCACTTAATATTGGGTCTGGAAAAAAAACAAGTCCACAAACTATCAATCTAGACATATCACCTAAATTTTGTCCTGACATAGTAGCTGACTTAAACCATTCATTACCATTTTCAAACAACACATTTTCCTCAATAACTGGAACACATGTTTTAGAACATGTAGACGACCTGATCTTCACACTTAATGAACTATATCGTATAGCGCAACCCAATGCTATTTTAAATTTTGAAGTCCCCCATCAGGACAGCCTTATGGCATCCGCTGATCCAACACATAAACGACATTTTAATCAACACAGCATTCAGTATTTTTGTAGTAACGGCGAACACTATTGGATACATGAAAGTTATGGTATCAAATGCGATTTTATATTAATTGAACAAACTGTATACAGGCACAGAAGAGATGGGTTTGTAAAAATGACACTCATGGCGAACAAAAAATGAGCATGCATCCTATAGAAAAATTACATGTTGAATCAAACGACTCCCGACTCAACAATGAAGATTATAACGACACAAATGTAATAAAACATTTAAGAAGATATGAATTTGCAAAACAATTCACAAAAGGAAATTCTTTTTTAGATCTGGCTTGTGGAACCGGCTATGGCACACGAATCATGAATGAAAACTTAAAAAACTTAGTACAAATTGGTGGTGAATTATCAATAAATGCTTTGCCAAAAAATGATAATAAATTTGTCAACCTCAATTGTCATAATCTACCATTTAAAAACAATTCATTCGGTTGCATCGTCTCTTTTGAAACTATAGAACATTTACCCAACCCAAAACAATTTTTAAAAGAAACATATCGTTGCCTGACACCAAAAGGTAAATTAATCGTCTCCACTCCAAATAAAATATTCACATCATTTCTTAGAAAAAAACCTTTGACAAAATTTCATTTTGACGAATGGACGCTTAAAGGTTATACCCAATTACTTAATAGCACATACAATAGTATAGAATGGTATTGCCAAGGTCCCATTACACAACCATGGCTATACGCCGCCGAAAACTGGCTCTATTGGCAACGAACATTAAAAAAAGCACGGGTTTCCAATCAAATATATAAATTAATTAAAAGAATATCACCACATAAAAGTGTCACGCCATCATTAAAATGGAATAATTGCGATTTAAAGGATTTTTATAAAGTTGTTAAAATGAATTCTAACACCACTCCTCTCGTCTTTGTAGCTGTATGTAGTAAATGAAAACTTTAGTCGTATCTGGGCAAGATGAGTTTGCCAACAAGGTCTTCAATCAGATAAAAAATGTAGCTGATCAATTATCAATTGAATGCAAACATGTTTCTTATTTCAAGAAAACACCAAGTTATGGAATTAATCTTGCCGCCACATATAACCTACCAAGTAAATTGACAGCAATCAAGGATATCATAACTCATTATGAATTATTCAAAAATACATGGGAATATTCTATCAACATGCCGTTTTTAAAGCGTATCTACTGGAGCTACAGTTCTATAAGAAACATTAAATTAGCAGAAGTCATAATCAACAAAGAAAAACCAAATAGAATTCTGGTTTGGAATGGATCAGTAAACATGAATGGGGCTTGGGTTGTTGCCGCTCAACAACACAACATCCCCTGTTACTATCTAGAAAAAAGTTTCTTCCATAATTCATGGATAATTGACAAGAAAGGTATTGGACCTTTATCTTCAATAAACACCATTGAATGGAAAAATGAAATTGAAACATTAGACAATACGCAAAAGAATAATAATATTATTTTAGCTAAAACGCGAATCAGCAAGTCTATTTTGGAAAAAAGCAGCGCATGGGAACAACCTGAAAACAACACAGAGCTAGATCAACTTATACAACTTAAAAAAAAAGGTAAAAAATTATTATTCTTCCCTCAACAGGTAGATGGAGATACAAACATTTTTTTATTTTCAACATTGTTCAAAAAATGTTTTGGGTATTTAGATTTTATAGTAGACAACTTGCAAGAACCATGGAATCTAGTTGTCAAGCCTCACCCTAAAAGTTTGAACCCATTTTCAAAAAACATGTATCCATTTAAAAAAAACAATGTTCACCTTTATGAGAATATCAATGTTCATAATATTATTGAAATCTGTGACAAAGTCATTACCATCAACTCAAACGTTGGAACTGAATCAATTATGCACAACAAACCCACAGCAACAATGGGAAAATATATTCTTGATTCCATTAATATTACTAAGAAAGTTTCTGACAAAAAACAATTAAAAGACTTTCTTAAAAATGACAATGACACAGACACTCATTACTTACACAATGCAATTGGTCATTTATTAAACACTCAGATATCAATTATTAATGAACCATTATTTAAGTCAAATATATTAAACAAAATAATAAGCAATAAACATGATTTATAGTGTTCTTATGCCCGTCTACAAACCAAACGAATACTTTCAATCTGCCGTTGATTCAGTCACTTCACAAATAGATGATCAAGGTGAATTGATCATCGTAGATGATGGCAATCAAATACCACTAAGTGAGCATTTCAAGAACACAAAATGGCCATGCTCTATAAAAATTCATCGGTTAAATAAGAATTCAGGTATCCCCAAGGCACTTAACGAAGGGTTAAAAATATGTTCGGGCGACATTATTATTAGAATGGATGCTGATGACATTTCACTTCCTAGTAGAATTGAAAAATTATTAAAATATTTAAATAACAATCCAGAAATTGGTATCGTAGGTTCCGATGTCGAAGTTCAAGATTTTAATAATGAAATATCCATTTCGACACCACATTTACTTGATGATTTGTGCCTAAAACAGTGTCTCATTGTAGAATGCCCACTCTGCCATGCAAGTATTGCAATAAGAAAATCTGCATTAATCACTATAGGAGGATATCCTGAAGAGTATTCTCACGCAGAAGATTACGCGATGATGTTTAAACTAGCAACAAACGGAATAAAGTTTTCAAACATTTCAAATGTTTTATACCGTGTTAGAAAACATACAAGATCACATACATATAACAACAACATTTTGTTAAGTCAATTCAATATCTTTCGTAATGAAAACATTGATGCCATTATCAATGACAATGAATATAGAAAGATATTTTTCCCAAATATATTTTGGGACGCTCCCCTTGAAACCACTATACCGTTAACACTATCATCCGCTGAGACACGAATTTTATATCAAAATCTTCTATACCGTCTTGGCATACTGATGATGAAAAAAGGTGACCATCAGTTAGCAAATAGTTTGTTTGAAATGGCACAGAGCATTAAAAACATTAACAAAAAAATATTGTTCGTAAAAATGTTGAACAAATATTTCCCCAAATTAACCGTGAAATACTTACTCAATAAAAAATTATTTTGATGAAAACTATATTTTTCGACAGTTCTGAAATACTCAACCACCCCTCAGGGATGTCGATCTACAGCATAGAACTTCTAAGGGAAATTGTCAGGCAAAACACAAAGTACAGCATTAGCACAGGCTATGTAAGCTCGAGGCGAAACCTACACGACAAATTAAAAGACATTTTAGCTTTAAACAACATAGATGTACCCATTGAAAGAATCAACCTACCTGGAAGGTTTGCCGGAAAATTGCCATGGACAAAACGAAATTATACACTAACGCACTCTCCTGCTTATTTGAACCCTAATTGGATAAATGCTAAAAAGAGCATTGTCACATTACACGATCTTTATTACCTTAGGTATCCAAATTCTCCAGGCAATAACAGCCCTCAGTTGGATAATAATTTTAAAAAAAGTGTACTATTGTCTGATTGCATCATAACTGACAGTGAATTTTCTAAAACGGAAATAATTGAATTACTCAAGGTTGATCCTCATACAATTGAAATCTGCTACCCTGCAAGTCAATGGCCAGTTCTAGTTGAAACAAATCACATCACGACACCACCTCAAATACACGACAAACCCTATTTCTTATCTGTTGGAGGCCTTTGCGAACGTAAAAATTATTCGTTGTTAATTGATGTTTATAAAAACTTTCGAAAATCTCATAATGATGTTGACTTAATCATCGTAGGCAAAGATCAAGGCCACACTAGCAGTGTTCTGAAATTGTTAAAAGAAACTCAAGGGGTTATATGGAAACCTTATTGTAGTATCAATGAGCTAAAATCACTGTATACAAATGCCAGGGCTTTTTTGATGCCATCCGTTTATGAAGGGTTTGGAATTCCCTTACTTGAAGCACTCCAACACCAATGCCCTTCGGCATTTTCAAAAGGAAGTTCTATGGATGAAATTGCTGGAATTGCAGCACTTGGCATTGAACCTAATAATAAAAATGAATGGTTGACAGCCATGGAAACTCTACTCAACGATGATAAAAAAAGGCAACATCTTATGCAAGAAGGTCTAAAACAAGCTGAAAAATTTAATTGGAAAAAATCTGCCTCCCAAATATTAAAAATTTATGACAAATTTTTTCAAACCTCATGAAACGTATTGCCCTAGAAGCTTTAGTACACGAAGGTCAAGCCATTGGTCTAGGTTTATATGCCCGTTTGTTAATAGAAGGACTAGCCAAACAACAGCATAATTTCAATTTCATCCTCTTTGATTATCTCAGTAGAAATTTTAAAGAACGCAAAAATAACTTATGGACACCTGATGATCCAAGATTTTCTTTACAACTTCATTGGTTTCCACGGCCACTTATGCAATTCATAGAGGAAAAATGTGGCATGAAGATTCAAGACATGTGGCTCAAACAAAGTGATATTGACTTGTATCATGGTACCCGAGGAATCCTCCCCCCCCTTTCAAACAATATCAAAAAAATTATTACCGTACACGACATAGGTTTTATCCATCATCCCGAATGGTATGAAGATAACCCCTATTACCGATTCAACAAAAGTTGTGATGAAGCTGATATTATTGTTTCTGATTCCACATACACAAGCTCAGATCTTTTTAATAGTTGTGATGTGGACCCTAAAAAAATACGCAATGTCCCTTTAGGTGTTAACCCCCTCTTCAAAACAACAAACGATCACCAACAACTAGAAGCCATTACAAATAAGTACAAACTTCCAGAAAACTTTGTATTGTTTGTTGGCGGTTTACGCCCTGTTAAAAATCTGCCACGCATTTTAGAAGGGTTTGCTCAGTTCCATAAAAAAGGTTTCAAAGATTGGAAATTGGTTTTGACGGGTAAGAAAGTATATAAAATTGACGAAATAGATGCTGTTATTCAAAAATATGATCTTGAAGAACATATCATTTTTACGGGTTACATCCCCACTGACGATTTAGTAACGCTGTATAATTTGGCGAGTATTTTTATTTTCACAACACTTTATGAAGGTTTTGGCTACCCTGTGCTCGAAGCAATGTCTTGTTCCACTCCTGTGTTGGCCTCTAATAACAGTTGCCTTCCTGAAACTTGTGGTGACGCTGCTTTGCTTGTGTCCCCTGAAATCACAGAAGATATCAGCGATGGATTAGAACAATTGGCCTCTGACAGCACATTGAGAGACAAACTCATTGAAAATGGAAAAAATCAAATACTCAAATTTCAATGGGACAGTTGTATAAAAAAATATATAGAGATTTACGATGAAGTGTTAAAATCATGAAAATATTACAACTGTGTACCAGTTTATCATTTGCAGGTGCTGAACAAGTTATCCTTGACCTTTGCAGCATGTCAGACCACATTTTTGTGATAGCTGGATTACAAGAAGGCGATAATCATTTTGCCGTAAAAGCCCAACAGGCTAACATCCCCACTTTCAACCTTTCAATGACAAATAAATTTGACCTTAAAGTCATATCACGTTTGAACAAATTAATCGACAATGAAAACATTGATCTGATACACTCTCACTTAGTTCATGCTAATTTTATTGGTCGACTCACTGCTAGCAAAACAAACGTTCCCATAATATCCACTATTCATATTGTTGAAAAGCGATTTCGTCCCACACATAAATGGATGGAATTGCTCACTGCCAACAAAACCAATTGCATCACCACTGTTTCTCAATGTGTGTTCGACCATGCCAAAAACAATATTGGCTTACCTAAAAATAAATTATGCTTGATCCCCAATGGTATCGATACAGAAAGATTTAAACCTAATATAGATATAATGCGTGACATTGATATCCTGATTCTTGGTAGACTTGATCGCCAAAAAGGTATTGACCTTATCCTCCCCACCTTGAAAAAAATAGTGAATCAGACACCACTACGCTGTGTTATTGTGGGAAGTGGTCCTGAAGAACAAAACCTTAAAAAACAAGCTAAAGAACTCAACTTGGCAATTGAATGGCAGGCTTTCAGTGACAAACCTGAAGAATGGTTCAAACGCAGCAAAATATGCTTGATTCCCAGCCGTTGGGAAGGTTTTGGATTGGTAGCCGCTGAAGCTCTCTCTTCACAGTGTCAAGTACTTCATTCAGGAGTCGATTCTCTTGGTAGTGTGTGTGGACAAGAGGCCATTACTTTCTCAGACAATAATGAAGATTGGGCCACACAGGTTATTGAGTGTCACAACAATTTCATTGAAAATACCTCTGGTCGTTTATGGATCAAGGAAAATTTCAGTAAACGCACAATGCTTGAGTCTTACAAAAGGTTATATGAATCATGTGTGGTATAAGCGGACTGATCCATAGAGACAAAACTCCTGTTAACAAACAATGGCTCACTCATATGACAGAATTACTTGTTCATCGTGGCCCCGATGCTTCAGGAATATATATAGCTGATTCTGTGGGCTTTGGTCATCGCCGATTATCTATCATTGATATAAAGGGTGGACCTCAACCTATGTCATCTTCCGACTCAACGGTTACTGTCACTTACAATGGCGAAATCTATAACTTCAAACAACTCAAAAAAGAACTGACAAAAAAAGGTTATCTGTTTCAAAGTAATTGCGATACTGAGGTACTTATCCATTTATGGCGGGATAAAGGTATTGAGATGGTCCATGATTTATGGGGAATGTTTTCTTTTGCCATTCACGACACCTCTCAAAACCAAGTTTTTATGGCTGTAGATCGCTTTGGACAAAAACCATTTTATTACCATACCAACAACAACATCTTTGCCTTTGCTTCAGAACCTCGAGCTCTTTTAACGCTACCTTTTATTGACCGATCACTTAACCCTTCTAGCCTGCACCACTACCTTAGTTTTTTGGCTGTGTCTCCACCTAGAACAATTTACAAAAACATACAACGCCTAGCAGGTGGTCGACGTCTACTATACAATCTTGAAGACAACACCTACAACGAAGACATGTGGTACCACCTCAATGCTTTACAAAAATCTTCGATTTCTTACCATGATGCAAAAGAACAACTCAAAGAACTACTCACGGATGCCACACAGATAAGATTAATGAGCGATGTGCCATTGGGAACCTTTCTCAGTGGAGGAATTGACAGTGCCATTGTTACGGGTTTGGTGAGTGAATTAACAAATGAAAAAGTCAAAACATTCACCATAGGCAGTGAAGAAGGTAAATGGGATGAAAGATCATTGGCACAAAAAGCTGCAGATCACTTCAAAACAGATCACAACGAAAAAATAATTTCTGCCTGTGGTCCTGAAATCTTTATCAACATGATGGAACATATGGGTGAGGCTTTCGCTGATAGTTCTTTATTACCTACGTCTATGGTTTGCTCTTTTGCCCGTGAACAGGTCACCGTGGCCCTCAGTGGCGATGGTGCTGACGAAGCTTTTGGGGGCTATGATCGCTACAAGGCAATGAAATGGGCTGGATTATTAGATGTTATTCCCCATTCTTTACGTGTGGGCATTCTCAACACCGCATTAGCGCTTTTACCCCATGCCAGCGAGGACCGTAGCCTTCTGCGTAAATTGCGACGTTTTTGTCATATCGCCAAAGAAGAAGATTTGAGCCGTTTTTTTGCTATTATTAGCCATATGACGGAGTCTGAAAAACAGCAACTCTACACCAATGATTTTTTAGAATTAACCTCATCTTACAATAGTATCAATGTGTTAGAAACTGATTTTGCCCGCAGCCACGGTTGCCCCAACATCATTGACAAAGTGATGAATTTGGATGTACACCGCTACCTGCAAGATGACATTTTAGTTAAGATAGACCGAGCCAGTATGTGTTCAAGTCTTGAAGTCCGTTCGCCATTTTTGGATCACCGTGTGATAGAATTCGCCAGCTCACTTCCCCTAGAATATAAGATACAAGGGCGCGTAGGCAAACGCATTCTCAAAGACACCTTCAAAGACTTCCTCCCCCCCCAACATACCCAAGCTGCAAAAAAAGGATTCGCCGTTCCACTAGGCCAATGGTTCCGAGGCCCCATGAAAGACATGGCTCACGACCTTTTATTAGACAATAGTGCAAAACAACGTAATATCTTCGATTCTCATGTCATCAATACACTATTAAAAGAACATGATAACAAAAAATACGATCACGGCCAAAAGATTTGGGCCTTATGTGCTTTTGAAGTGTGGGCTCGTCAAGTATAAATGCACTCAGCTACCATTGAATAATCAAAAAGTGTAAAGAAATCTTCTATTTTTACCGTAATAAAGGATATGAAATATTTAACAGATTTCCTAAGCCAAATTTCGGATTGGACCTACAACTATTTTCCACATCTGCTTGGAGCAATTACAGCTTCTGTGTTAATGATATACGGAGACGATGTCATTTTGCTAGTCAAACGGAACACACGTAAATTTCATTTTGTTATACGAGTGGCTATTTTTGCTACGGTATGTTCAATAGGGTTTATGCTTTTGGACACATTTCTTTACGCAGGATTAAAAACAATTATTGATAATTTTACTAGTCGAATATTTCTATTTCCCATCATGTTGTTTAGTTTTGTCGGAATTGGCATTCTTGCGGAGCGCAAAAAACATATTTAACAACTTACTGCATGATCATTTTTCAATTAATATTTAAGACTTGTTCTACTATTTCAGCAAGTTCAGCGATATAAAAGGGTTTTTGGATGAAATTGTGTTTCATACTATTAATACCATATTCATTCACATCTATTTCAGAACAACCAGACATATAAATCGTTTTCATCTCAGGTATTTTATTTTGGATTCTTTGGGATAATTCATGACCGTTCATATCAGGCATCACCACATCCGTAAGCAACAAATCTATTGAGACGTTGTTTTTTTCGGCAATAAAACAAGCTTCGCCTGGGTTATAAGCTTCGATAATTTTGTATCCTTTATCACGTAATACTTTGCCGGCCAACGCTAAAACTTCACGATCATCATCCACGACCAACACCACACCCATGTCTACATTTTTTTTTATGTTATTTGTAGCCACATCACTTTCAACATTCTTGATCGCACGAGGAAAGTACAATGTCATTGTCGTTCCCCTATCGCAAACACTGTCTGCCACAATATAACCATTACTTTGCTTTACAATTCCATAGACCATGGCCAAGCCCAAACCTGTACCTCTACCAATTTCTTTAGTAGTAAAAAAAGGCTCAAAAATATTGTGGATATTTTTTTCATTTATGCCACAACCTGTATCGCTTATAGAAAAAGAAATATATTCTCCCTTTGGTACCACAAAATTACTGCTTGTGTGAATCTCATCTACAGTCACATTTTTTGTGACAATAGAGAGAATTCCTCCTTGCAACATAGCATCTTGTGAATTAATGATTAAATTGGCAATAACCTGCTCAATTTGTGACACGTCAACATAGGCATTTCCAAGTTTGTCATCCAAATCAATTTCAACAACTACATCATCTTTGAGCATATGTCTGAACATAGTATTTAAATTTTTAAATATAGAATTAACGTTTATCATAGAAGGAGAAAACACCTGACGCCTACCAAAGGCCAAGAGTTGTCGTGTGAGTTGGGCAGCATTTTTGCCCGCCTTTAAAATCTCACTCAATTCTCTATCGTAATGTTTTTTAGCGTGCTTATTTTCAAGAAGTATTTCCGTATATCCATTAATAACTGTAAGTAAGTTGTTAAAGTCATGAGCCACACCACCCGCTAATCGACCTACAGATTCCATTTTTTGTGATCGTCTTAATTGGTCTTCAAGCAACTCTTGTTTTTGTTGCCTACGGTAGATATCAAATACAACGCCTGACGTTTGCAGTATCGTGAACAACTTCAAATTTTCTTTACCGGTAAATGGCATATCATGTCTGCATAAGCCTATAAAACCAACAATTTCAGACTGATTTGAAAGAGGTAAGTATAAAAAATTATCAATTTTTTTATCCGAGCTTACCGTAAGTGTTTTGAAAGCATCTTCTTTAGGGTTTTGCGTGACCAAAGGAAGAGATTCTTTTATACTCAACATAAGAGGATCATTTAATTCATCATAATCCAAATCTTTCACTACCCCTGGCACAATGATCTCACCATCAGCTTGCCATGAATTTTCAGGATACGTACTCACAATCGAACATTTATCACGATCATTGATAACGGCCACAAAACCTGCATCACCTGAAATGGTCATCAATGCTTGTTGCAAAACCTGTGTACCCACAGACATCCAATCGTTCGTCATAAGAAAGGTTGTCATGATTCCTGTAACAGCTTCTAATCGTTGTTTTTCTCCCAAAAAACTGCCAGTCAATTGTTTTCTTTGAATTGAAAACTGTATGACACGGTGTATGAGGTCAAAGGATATATCACTTTTAACAAGATAGTCATCTGCCCCATATCTGATCATAAAAGATTCTGCTTCTTCATGTGGTTGTTGAGTCATAATAATCAGACAGCGTTGAGAAGCGTATTTACGAATCAAATTTATCACATGACTATTTGAATCTATATCAAGCAGATACACATTACAAGATTCATCAGGCAATGCTGAGATTGCTTCAGCTGTTGATACCACACGATCTATAGAGTAACTAACTCTATCCGTATCAGTAAAATCTTGTATGATTTTTTTTGCAAGAGCTTCGTCTTGAGTCATCAAAACCACATGTATATTTGACATCACTTTATCCATTTGCATATTTTACACATAGTAATCACGTGGATGAAAGAGCAGAATCAATAAAAGTCTGAATAATATTACTTTTGACTTATAACATTACATGTATTGCTGTATTTTCAACTTAATTATTTTTTTCAATCAATTTATCAAATTCATTTATAAGCATTGAAGGAGAAATATCGGTCATACATTTCATTTTTTTATCATCTTTATAAGGGCAATGACGCTTATAACAAGGAGAACATGTCACTTTAAGATAAACGTATGAAACTTTTGGTCCAACCGGACCTGTCCAATTAGGGTGGGTGGAACCAAAAATTCCTAACGTAGGTTTGCCCAACATAGCAGACACATGCATTGGTCCACTATCGTTACCTATAAAGGCAAAAGCTTTAGTCAATATCAAAAACATTTCAGCCACAGTAGTTTTGCCCACCAAATTAATTGTTTTATCTGAGCTTTTTGCAATATCACTCGCACGCTCTAGTTCAGAGGGTGCCCCTATCAAAACACAGGTGTATCCTTTATTTTGTAACAAGGATATGAGTTCTTGATATTGTTCTAATCCATATTCTTTAGCGGGTCCATAAGCGGCGCCTGTTGCTAATACAATAAAAGGATCCTCTACCCCATCAAGCTGAGTCAAGTGAGATGAATGGGTTAATTCCAAGGCTGGTTCGATAGTTGCTACTCCATCAAGAATAGGTGACGCAATTGACTCATACCAATAACGACGGTGTTTATTTTTCAACTCATCTGTCATCTCTGTTCCATGAGTCATAAAAAAACTACGATGGTCATTAAATCCCAAACGATTGGGTATTTTTGATAAAGTCATCAATAAAGCCGATTTAAAACTGTTGACACAAATTAATGTGGTATCTGCCTTAGAATCTCTCATAACTTTTATCCAAGTTTTCCATTGAAAGATCGAACGAACATCATCATGAAATATAAATTCATCTACCCAAGGCATAAATTCTTTGAAAGGTTCAAATTTTTTATGAAGATAAAGTATTATGTGACATTCAGAATTGTCTCGTTTGACCGCCTTAATGGTAGGCAAAGCCATCATCACATCCCCCAACCAATTGGGACATTTGACAACTAACTTTTTAGGATAAATCCGAGTCATAAGATTTCAATGACTAGGCAGTTTTTATTAATTCTATTTTTTTCTGAAAATCAGGAAAAGATTTACTCAAACTGTGAACGCCACTCACATCAATATCATCATGACAAAGTTTTAGCAACAAGGCATACATCGCCATGCGGTGATCATCTCCCCCATCAAGAGAACAAGAATGTAATACTGAAGGATATACTTTAAGCTGCTTGCCATCAAAATCAATCTTAATTCCTGCCGCTTTACCCATTTCCATAATGCGTAAAGTTCTGTTGGACTCTTTAGTAGACAAATAATCAAAATTGTCAAATACAGAAATTCCCGTACCTGTGGCAGCCAAAGCCACCAAAGCGGGTACTGCATCAGGAACATCAATGCAATCAATCGTAAGTTGTTTGAATTCACCGCCCAAATAACGTAAACCTTCATCACATAAATCAAGGTTCATCCCTGAACGCATAAGTATCTCGGGCAACAAACCTTCAGCTTGTACTGTTGCAGCATCCCAACCTTCGAGTAAAGCTTCTTTGTTTAAAAGAGCTAAGGCCACCAGTACCGCAGAAGCTCCACTTAAATCGGCTTCTGCTCGAGCTTCAACGCCTCGGGTTTCTCCTGAAAAAGTATATATTGTTTGATCTTTATTAACATGCACACCGAACAACTCAATTATTTTTGATGTGAGCTCAACATAGGCTGAAGCAGGTATTTCTGACTTCAACTCAACACTACCCTTGATACCTGCTGCTAACATCATAAAACCACTCAAAAACTGGGAAGTCGCTTTAGGTGAAACCACAAATTCATCTGTGGTCATGGCTGTGTCAAAAACTAATGAATTTTCTTCTTTACGAACACTACCTCCACTTTGAACAATTGTATCCAATCCCTCGTCCAAAGGTCTGGATGCCAATTGAGCCGCCATGTTAAGACGCGTGTTTCCTAACCAGCCACAAATAGGAGTTAAAAAACGTCCTACAGTCCCGGCCTCACCCGCATACACTGTAGACGGCTTCCACTCAGCTGGAGTGATCACAACTTTATCACCATGACTGTCAATATGATGACCAAATTGCTTTATAGCTTCGATCATATAACGGACATCATCGCAACTATTACCACCTACAAAACTGCTAGAACCTTTAGCAAACACGGACATCACCAAAAAGCGATTGATCCAAGATTTAGAACCAGGGAGTGAAATTTTTAACATAGATACAATTTATCAAATTAAGTGCAAAATATATAGATATGAAACTGTTTTTTTGTGGTATATGTAAACGTATCAAAATCGATAGTGAGTAGCTAGACGCGACAACTACCAGAGATCCGTTAATTGAATGGAAATCAACCTATTTTCGTTATTCTCTGATGGAAATGACATTCACAAAAAATAAATGATTTTGTAAAAAACAAAACCTTCGCTTGATAGACATCACGAAAATACTGCTCACCATTAGAGCAAATAAAAACATCTGTAGCGCCGCTCAAACAATGGTACAAACAAAAATCAAAAGGGCGTACACATCGTGTGAGCCTCTACGGTTTAAAATTACAATTTTTTGAACAAGTGTCCCATTTTTTCTTTTTTGGTACGAAGGTATTCTTCATTTTCTTCATGGGCATCAATTTCTATAGAAATTGTTTCCACCACTTCCAAACCATAACCTTGTAAACCTTGACGTTTTTTAGGGTTGTTACTCATCAATTTCATTTTAGAAATTCCAAGATCACGTATGATTTGAGCACCAATACCATAATTTCTTTCATCAGGCTTGAAGCCTAAACAAATGTTAGCCTCTACCGTATCCATTCCCTGATCCTGTAAATTATACGCTTTAATTTTTTCCTCTAAACCTATGCCACGACCCTCTTGACGGATATAAAGAAGTAAACCTTCTCCTTCTTCGTTGATTTTTCGTAACGCTTGATGAAGTTGAGCCTGACAATCACATCGTCTTGAAGAAAAAATATCACCTGTGCAACATTCAGAATGCACACGCATTAAAATGGGATCATCAATTTCTTCTCCACCCAAATCTTTTGGCTTAACACGATCACCTTTAACAATTGCGAGATGCTGAAAGTCATCTGCTTGACTACGGTACACATGAATAGTGAACATACCAAAATCCGTAGGCAAGGCGGCTGTAGCCGTTCTTTGAACAAGTTTGTCTTTCTTCAAACGGTATTCAACAATATCTGATATTTGTGCAATTTTAATATCATGGGTTTTACAAAATTGATTGAATTGTTCGCCACGCATCATATGACCATCGTCACCCATAATTTCACAAATAACACCTGCAGGTTTTAAGTTAGCCAATCGACATAAATCGACGCTAGCTTCAGTATGACCTACCCTAACCAACACACCACCCTCTTCCGCTTGCAAAGGGAAAATATGTCCAGGGCGAGCTAATTCTTTTGGTAGCACATCTTCTTTGATAGCTGTCAAAATTGTATTACTTCTATCAGACGCTGAAATTCCCGTAGTTACATCTTTGACACCATCAATTGAAACGGTAAATGCCGTTTGATGCAAGGCCGTGTTATCATGAACCATAGGTGAAAGATCTAGTTTTTGTATTTGGGATTTCAACAAAGTCAAGCAGATTAATCCCCTACCATATTTGGCCATAAAATTAATATTTTCTGGAGTAGCAAATTCGGCAGCGCAAATAAGGTCACCTTCATTTTCACGATCTGCACCGTCAACAATCACAACACATTTTCCACGTTGCAAATCTTCAAGAATCTCTTCTATGGGTGACAAATTCATACGTATCCTCTTTTATACCAATTCACAAATTCTTCAATACCTTTGTCTATAGGGAATTGTGGATTGTAACCTGTTAACTCACGTAGACGTGTGAAATCAGCTACTGTGCGATCCACATCACCAGGTTGCATATCTTGCTGTTGAATTTTAGCTTCCTTACCACATTTTTCTGCAATCAAAGTAATCAGATCCTTTAATTCTATCGAGCCATCTCCTGCCAAATTATATATCTCAAATCCCTTGTGTTTTTCAATAAGACCTAAAACACCCTCTACAATATCTTCGACATAGGTGTAATTTCTCTCACTTGTACCATCACCAAACATCGTAATCGTATCGCCATTTTCTATCGCTTTAGTAAATTTATGTATCGCCATGTCCGGACGCTGACGTGGGCCATAGACTGTAAAAAATCTTAAGCAAGCAATTTCAATATCATACAATTCATGGTAATTGGCACAAAACAGTTCTCCTGCGCGTTTGGTTGCCGCGTAGGGTGAAATGGGGTTTTCGACAGGGTCATTTTCATGGAAAGGAATTTTTTTGTTATTGCCATAAACCGAAGAACTGGAGGCAAAGAAAAAACGTTTGACACCATACTGTTTTGATAGTTCAAGTAAATTCATCGTTCCATTGCAATTGACATCCGAATACAAAAAAGGATTTTGAATGCTTGGCCTTACCCCCGCTCGCGCAGCAAGATGAATAACAAGATCAAATTCACCATTTTCAAACACAGAATTTGTAATTTTTCGATCTCTAATATCGCCATTGACTAGATTAATGTCATCCATTGAAGGGACAAGGTTGTCTGTTTTTATTCTTGGGGAATAATAGGTATTAAAATCATCAAGAACCGTTACTTTATGCGACTGCTTAATCAAACTCTCAACGAGATGAGACCCTATAAAACCCGCTCCACCTGTTACTAAAATATTCATTTTGTGATTATAGTCATCTTAGGGTTAAGGAACTATACCCATAAATTACCATAAATGCTAAAATAACAACAATAATGAGCAATATAAACACACATAAGATCATTCGCATTTGTTTTGTTTGTCATGGCAATATTTGCCGTTCAACATATGCAGAGGCTTACGCAAATAAAATTATCAAAAAACGAAAATGGGAATGTCATTTTGAGATTGATAGTGCTGGTACATCCACCGAACATCTCGGTGAAGATCCTCACATTATGAGCCAAAAAGTGGGCAGCTATTCAGGCCTCAATTTTAATCATAAATCCAGACAATTTCAAGATCATGAATTTGATTACTGGGATTACATTGTTGCCATGGATAAAAACAATGTTAGAAATTTAAATCTACTCACAGACAATACTGATTCACTAAAAAAAATATCATTACTTAGAGAATGGGATAAATACGCTACTTCCAAAAGCGTCCCTGACCCTTGGGGGCGACAAGAAACTGCCTATGAAGACATGGCTGAAATTATTTCTTCAGCTCTTGACGAATTTTTTGATCATTTGAAAATAACACATAGCAAGCTTAAGGCGTGAACTGGCAACGCGCTTTAGCAGATCATTTTCAACAAGATTTCAATCTTTGTCAATTTCACCCTTGTAATGGAGGAGATATTAACCAAAGTTACCAATTTACACTCCCAGATAATTCATCGTACTTTGTCAAACATCACCCACAAGCCAACAAAGATTTTTTCAGTTCTGAAGCCTTTGCATTAGAAAACCTAAAAAAGCTTTCTCCTTTACGCACCCCTCATGTCATTCACGTTGAAGAATTTTACCTATGTTTGGAATGGATAGAAAGCTCACCCCCTTGCAATAACTTTTTTGAAACATTTGGAGAACTTCTCGCAAAGCAACATAGAATCACATCTCCCTCTTGGGGGTTTTGTCAAAATAATTACATAGGCTCTCTTCGACAAACTAATTCACCCGAAGACAACTTTGTTGATTTTTTCTGGGAAAACCGATTGCTCCCCCAACTACAGACATGTCAGCTACTTACAAAAAAACTGCGAAAACAATTCACAAAATTATCAGAAAAGCTAAGCAAACTACTCGATACCCCTGACGAAAAACCTGCTCTAATCCATGGAGATCTATGGTCGGGTAACTATATATGTGACAACAACAACAAAGCTGTATTAGTTGACCCTTCTATAGCCTACAGCCATCGAGAAATGGAAATAGCCTTTACTGAACTATTTGGAGGATTCAAAAAAGATTTCTATAAGGCCTACAACTATTTTTATCCTCTCACAGAAGGTTACAATGATCGTAAAGACCTCTACAATCTTTACCCTCTTCTAGTACATGTTAATTTATTTGGTGGGTCATATCTTAGCCAAGTTGAAAGAATCGTAAATAAATATAGTTAGACTGTGTATCATCATAACCTCATCAAACAACCCTATAACCCTAATTTGACATATGGCGACTTAAATCCTGTGAACGAGTGAAATTCAGCATCAAAAGATAAGAATATCAGTAAAGGGCTGCGCAAACCCATCTATTGATTATTGAATGAATTTGCTAGAACCTTCCTTTCACGAAAGGAGCCATACAATGGACAAGGCAGAATATT
>Ga0316192_10000091_pt1 | contig 57451 bp, 68 predicted proteins | sample MerIslwburrow_MG_FD_204931 | JGI IMG/M metagenome (GOLD analysis project Ga0316192, IMG submission 204931) | Coastal sediment microbial communities from Maine, United States - Merrow Island worm burrow | ecosystem: Environmental > Aquatic > Marine > Coastal > Sediment | place: USA: Maine...
CGCGCGTAATACGCGCCTTGCTCAAGGCACCTTTGTGTCAACCCCACAGGAATGTCGCTCGGCAGTCAAGCGCGCCTTCATGGCGCGACAATGGCGCATCCGAAGATCGGGCGTCTTGACCGAACTCAGGCAGACACAGCAGCCCTCCGGCGCGCCAGCATGACGGCAGCGCCCGCGCCGCCAGACGCGGCCAGACCCGCAAAAAACCATGGCATGTCGTGAGCGCTTGTACGCCATCTTCCCCAAGAGCCCGAACCGTGACGGGCTCGCTCTCGGTCTTTCCAAGTTCGAGACGAAACCGGTTGTCCCAGAGCATCCGCTCGCCGGGATGCAGATCAAGCTCGTGAAGACCTGTCTTGCGCACTTCCCGGAAGACAAAGAGCCGGTCTTGCGAAGGCACGATTTGGCAGCCTCCCAGCGTATGCCCCTTGCCGGGATCTGCCGAAAGCGCGGCATAGAGGGCCTCAAGCTTGACGAGCCGCACGGGCTCGGCAGTCCCGCCCACAGTCGCGATGAGCCGGGCGAGAGCCCGCAAGGCCACCTCCTGCGGGCCCGCGCGCAAGGCCGCGAAAGAGACCGACGCGAAGCCCGCCGCGCTCCGCTCGCAATGCTCGGTCAGAAATCGATCGGCTGCCGCCTCAAGTGCGCTGCGGGCACGCCGCAGCCGCCGCGCGGAGCGCGCGATGGCCTCTGCAGTGAGCCCGAGCCGTGCAAGCTCGGCCGCCGCCTCGCGCAAACGCCCTCGCTCGAAGCGCGTATCGGCATTGCTGGGGTCGGTGATGTAGGCAAGCCCGGCCGCCTCCACTGTTGCAATCAACCGCGCCTTGGAGACATCGAGCAGTGGCCTCAGCAAGGTCATCCCCGCCCAGGTCCCGTGTTCGGGGATCGCGGCTAGCCCGTCGAGGCCGCTACCGCGCTTCAACCGCATCAGAAAAGTCTCCGCCTGATCATCGAGATGATGGGCCGTAACGAGCGCGGGAATGCCGTGGGCGGTACAATAGGTGGCCATCAGATCGTAGCGGGCACGCCGCGCCCGCGCCTGGACCCCGGCATGGATCGCGCCGTGGCGCCAGGGGAGGATGGCATGGGGAAGTCCTAGAGACCGAGCTACCCGTCCGACCATCTCTGCTTCATCCCGCGATTGGGGCCGCAGGCCGTGATCCACGGTCAGCACAAAGACGTCGCCCGAGGCATGTCGGCGGAGCCAAGCCGCGGCCAGATGCAAGAGCGCAAGGCTGTCAGGCCCGCCGGAGACGGCAAGGGCAAGGCGCGAGAAACGGTCAAGCGGGGCAAGGAGCGCGTCCGCCTCCGCCCCGGCAAGAGGTGTTGCAGTCATCGTAAAAGGTTTGGCGCATCGGGCTTCGCCCGGCAAGCGTAGCCGCTCTTATTCGCTGCCTCACAGATTGAGTGAGGAGGGATGCAGAACCGTGCGAGCACGGCGATTTTGTTCCCGGCACCAAAGCGCGCTGCAGTCGGCGACAGGGCGCTCCTTCCCGTAGGAGACGGTTTGGATCCGCCCGCGGCGCAGACCATTGCGCGCAAGGAAGCTCTTGACCGCGACCGCCCGTTTCGCGCCGAGCGAAAGATTGTGCTGTCGGGTCCCCCACTCGTCTGCATGGCCCTCGACGATCACCCGGTAGTCCGGGTGCTGGTTCAGCCAGCGTATCTGCTTCCTCAAAGTTGCCTTGGCATCCGGGGATAGGGCCGCACTTTCGCCCTGGAAATAGACGAGCGCGCCTGCCTTGGCGGCAAACGCCCCGGAGGTCGTTTCTTTGACGGTTGCGGCCTGGCCAGTCTGGTTCATCGCGCCCAGGTCGTCTGCACCATCGGGGATGGCCGATCCCAGCTCGTACTCTTTGGGCTGGGGGCCTTGACCGAAACAAGCGGACAGTGTCGAGGCAAGGAGAAGCGCCCCCAAAAGAGAGAGCGCGCGGCCGAAGCCACCGCACAGACGCATAACCGGTTACTCCTAAACAGACTTAATTTTAGGAGAATCGTAAAAGCCAAGCCGTTAACGCGGCCTTAGCCGGCCAAGCGCCGTGAATCCATAATTTAAAGAAAGAGACAACGCGCTGGATGCAGAGCCGAGAGGCCCGAATTCGTGCAACCGTCAACACGCGAGCCGTCACAAGGTCAGCTACGAGCGAGCGCGACAAGCCGGCGCAAATGCAGTCCAGAAAAAGGAACAGGACACCCTAAGCGCCAAAACCAAGGCGCTCAAGGCATCCCAAATTCCATGGATGGACACTCAAGAGTTTCCGCAAACCTCTACGCATTAAGCGTGAAACATCTGTCCAACCGAGAGTTAGCCGAGCTTCAACGGCTCAACAATAACGGCCTTCTCGTGGTGGCCGAAGCAACCGCCGAGCGATACGGCAGCAGCGACGAGCATGACAGCGGCGATAACGCCCTTCAAACCCTGCATGGTCTTCTCTCCTTTGTTAAAACGGCAATAGCCGTCTTTGCGTGTACCGGTGCGGCGCAATCAGATCAAGATCGGACTGGTGTCCTTAGACCGTTTTGCCAGTCGATGATGCGAAAATGCCACGCCGAATCTCATCCGTTAATCCTCAAAAGTTATCCCTCGGTGGAACGCCAATCAAGGTGCGGTTAACCACGTTCGCCTGTTCGCGTTAAGGAAAAGTAACCGGCTGTTGCAAATTTGCCGCAAGTCCTGGGCCGAAACAGCATCCGAGCCGAAAGCTTTTGGGAAATAAGAGAAAAGACTGAGGAACATCAGACTTTCGGGGAAGCCCCGAAGCCGGCGATGGCTCCGTACCGCCGGCCGCCCGGCTAGAGCCATCGCTCGGGCCACCGCCAACCAGAAACGTCGGACGCCACCGTTCGCAGGAGTATGCTGCACCGCCACATCAGGAGGCGTTTAACACCGTCTTTTCGAGGGGGATTCGTTACGCTGATTTATCGATCTGGCGCGACAGGATCGCCGAGAATTCATCGGCAAAGCTCTTAAGCCGGGCGGCGGAATGCGCGGTCTCGGCCGCGAACCTCACCGAGAAGATTTTGGCGGGAATCGCCGTAAAAAGCCCAAAGGCGAGAGCCAACAGGCTTTCCGCGATTCCTGGCGCTATCGTCGCAAGACCTGCCGTTTCGAACCCCGCAGCGCTCTGGAACGCCACCATGAGGCCCCAAACGAAGGCGAACAGGCCGGCGAGCGGGCTCCCGGCGGCAATCATCGACAGGACCGGCAAGCGCCTTTCAAGCCTGTCCATCTCCCGAGACATGGTGACATCCATCACCTTCTCGATGCGCAACCCCACCCCGGGCGCGGGCCGCATGGTGCTCTCGCCGCTCTCACCCTCCGTGGAGCGCTTCCATTCTCGCATTGCTGCGACGAAAAGTGCAGCCATGCCCTCATTCCGGCGTTGAGACAGCGCTTGATAAAGCTCGTCCAGCGATTGCCCGGACCAGAAGACCTGCTCGAACTTGTCGCTCTCGTTTCGCGCCTTTGCGAACTGGAACAGCTTCTCACCGATAACCACCGCGCTCCACACCAAAGCGATCAAGAGAGCGAATATGACAATCTGTACGAGCAGCGGCGCGCTCAAGGGCAGCCCCAGGCTCGAGGCCTCAAGAAACGAATGCTCGGCAATTGATGGATCGACACTTGGCATAGCGGCAGCTTCATCCGGGTTCATAGTTGGCTTCATGACAAACGCTTGGGCGCTCAGGCCTTTTGGGACAAAAATACCCCTCAAGAACAGAGCATTATGAACTCCAAGCCGGGACCATATCCCAACCCCTCTCCAGTACCGTTCAACGGGGCCGATTAACGAACCGTTCAAGCGCCTCCCGAACCAGCTTGCCCAGCCGCTGCGGTTTACCTGCTTTTGACACCAGCACGACGCTCACTTTAAGGCGCGCGAGCACGGTCTCGCCGCGGCGGACCTCTTGCAACAAGACGAGCGTCGCGCCACCGATTTCGCCGCAGCGCGTGACGACTTCCAGCACCTCATCAATATGGGCCGGCCTCAAATAGTCTACCTCGATGCGCCGGACGACGAAGACGGCAGGCTCTCCAGCGTCCGGGTTCTCAAGGCTGCGGTGATCGATGCCCAGATTGCGGATGAAGTCGGAGCGGCCCCGCTCGCAAAACTTCAAGAAATTGGCGTGGTAGACAAGGCCTGTGAAATCGGTGTCCTCGAAATAGACGCGCACGGGCAGCACATGGGTCTCACCCTCAACGCGTCCGGCAATGTCTGGCCAATTGGTGGGGCCCTTACGCGCACTCACGCCGACTCATCTCCGTTGAACAGCGATGCTTGACCGGCTTGCGCTGGAGGCGCGAGCCCGAGATGCTCGAAGGCAAGCCCCGTCAGCACCCGGCCGCGCGGCGTACGCGCGATGAAGCCCTGCTGCAACAGATAAGGCTCGATGATTTCTTCGATAGCGTCGCGCGGCTCAGACAGCCCCGCCGCGATGGTCTCGATCCCCACCGGGCCTCCCCCATAATTTACCGCAACAAGTCTCAGATAGCGGTGGTCGAGCGCATCGAGCCCACGCCGGTCGACTTCAAGCTGGGACAACGCACTATCGGCAAGCGCCGCATCCACGGCCCCGTCCCCTTGGACAGACGCGAAATCGCGCACCCGGCGCAGCAGACGCGATGCGACACGGGGCGTCCCCCGGGCGCGCCGGGCAACCTCAAGAGCGCCCTCGTCCGTGAGCGGCATTCCCAGTAGCCGGGCGCCGCGCCGGACGATCTCCTTGAGCTCGGCAATCTCGTAAAACATGAGCCGGATCGGAATGCCGAAACGCTCGCGCAAGGGTGTGGTGAGAAGGCCCGTGCGCGTTGTGGCGGCCACCAGCGTGAACTTCGCAAGATCGATTCGCACGGAGCGCGCCGCCGGCCCGTCGCCGATAATGAGATCGAGCTGGAAGTCTTCCATGGCGGGGTAGAGGATTTCCTCCACCGCTGGACTCAGCCGATGAATCTCGTCGATGAACAGCACATCGCGCTCTTCGAGATTGGTGAGCAGCGCGGCCAAATCGCCTGCCTTGGCGATGACGGGCCCCGACGTTGCGCGGAAATTGACGCCGAGCTCACGCGCCACGATCTGGGCGAGCGTCGTCTTGCCAAGCCCCGGGGGACCGGCAAACAGCACATGATCCAACGCTTCGCGGCGGGCCCTAGCTGCATCGATAAATATTTTGAGATTGGCGCGCACCTTCTCCTGCCCGATGAACTCGGACAGCGTCTGCGGCCGCAGTGCTGCTTCGGGCTGATCATCGTCTCGCTTCGCGGAGGTAAGCACGCGCTCGGTCATGACGCGAGTTCCCTCAAGCCAAGACGGATCAGCTCCGCAGCTCCAGCATCCCGGCCCGCAGTGCCAATAGCCGTGCTTACAGCTGCGGCGGCTTCGCCATGGGCATATCCGAGATTGGTCAGCGCCGAGACTGCATCGCGCGCCGCAAGCCCCTCGGGAAGCTCGGCCACAGACGATGGCGCCGCCCCCGGCATTGCAATGGCTGGTGCGAGCGCCGGCATCTTATCCTTCAACTCGGCAACGATCCGCGCCGCAACCTTCGGGCCCACACCTTGGGCCCGAGCCACATGGCCCTTGTCCTGGAGCGAGACCGCATTGGCAAGATCTGCGACTGACAACGTCCCGAGGACGGCGAGCGCCACCTTGGCGCCAACCCCTTGCACTGATTGCAGGGCGCGGAACCAGGCCCGCTCATGCTCTGTCGCAAAGCCGTAGAGCCTCACGCCGTCTTCTCTGAAATGCATGTCCGTGGAGAGTGTCACCAAGTCTCCGACAGGGGGAAGCGCGGAGAGCTGACGCGATCCTAAGATCACCTCATAGCCAACCCCGCCCACATCAATGATCGCCGTCGTGAGAGAGACCGAATCCACCATGCCTGTGAGCTTGCCGATCACGAAGCCGTCCTTTGCGCGCGTCCTTCAGCCAGCGCTATGGCGCCTTCAAACTTCGACCAACTCCGAGCATGGGCGTGGGTGATGGCAATGGCGAGCGCATCGGCCGCATCCGCGCTGTCGGGTGCCGCGCGCGGCAGAAGATATTTCACCATGGCATGGATCTGATCCTTGCTCCCATGTCCTGCACCCACCACGGTCTTTTTCACGGCGTTCGGTGCGTATTCGGCGATCTGCAACCCAGCAAGTGCCGGAACCAGCATGGCGATACCGCGGGCTTGGCCGAGCTTCAACGTCGCGGCCGCGTCCCGATTGACGAAGGTTTGCTCGATGGCTGCCTCCGAGGGCGCAAGCTCCGCCAAAACGCTTGAGAGCCCATCGAAAATTTGTCGCAAACGATAGCCCAGGCCCTGTTCCGCATCCGAGGAGACCGTGCCGCAAGCCACGAAGGCCAGTTTCACCCCATCGGTGTCGATGATCCCCCAACCCGTGTGCCGCAGTCCCGGGTCAATGCCAACGATGCGAATCGCGCTCTTCATGGCCGAATCGTAACACAGGGCGCGGCGAAGGAAGGATGTCGGCCTCCGCGAAATCACCTGTGGGCGGGAACGGATCGCCACTCGGGACGTTGAGGCTTGTGGGCCTCATCCGCTTGGGGCCGGGGTGTGTTTTGTGGGGAGCGCCGTCATGGCCGGTGCAACAAGCGATGCGATCGACCCGGTCGAGGCCGTGGAAGACGACATTGGCCGTTCGCGGAAACTGATCGCCGCAACCCTGGACGACCTCACCCAACATCACAGCTGGCTCGAAACTTATCATCGCGAAGAACGCTTGCGCGCCGAACGTTTGCGGCGGCAGGAGACCCTTGAGCGGCTCGAAGCGAAACGCCAAAGAACGGCGAAACGCGTCCGGCGTCTTACGGTCACCACCTGTGCCAAGAGCCGAACTGTGGCCGCGTTTGTGGCACGGCATGCTTTGGCCTTCGCTCGTTGGGCAGAGCCAAGGGCACGCGAGGCCGCGCGTCGCGCACGTACTGAAACCGCCAGGGCCTGGTCATGGACACGGCAGAAGACGCCAGGAATGATGCGCCGGGGCTTCGAGGCCACTCAGGCCGGTTTCTTTTGGTCGGTTCGCGCGTCAGAGGAGACAGGCATCGCGGTCCGGCGCCGTGCCTCCGAGTTCTATTCGAGGCTTGCTATCGAGGCTGCGCAACGGAGCGCGCCCGCGCGCCGGCGTGCAGCGATCGGCTGGATCAGAGCCCGCCGGGATGCGTGGAGGCAGCGGACTGCTTTTGAAATCCAGCTGACCGAGGCGGTGCAGAATTCGGAAGGCATCGCGGCGTGTCGGAAGACCGCATATCGCGGCACGGTTCGATGCATCAGAGCCTGGAGGCACGGGGCGCTTCTGGCACAGCGCAACGCCATCCTGTTTGAAGGGCACGTGACGGAGAGTATTCTGCAAGCGACGCCAAAATTTCAGCGCCTGCTGCGATCACATATGCCAGAAGGCATGCGCTCACCGGGCTCTGGCCAAGCCTTGATCGTGCGCCCCAGCACAGCCCTTGTCTGCCCGGGGAAGGCCCGGAGCCTTTTGCCCGCACTCATCCCAGCTTAAGACACGCACATCTCGGCTCAAGGCACGCACAATCCGGATCAAAACTTGCGGCACTACCGGTCGAGATAGCGCGCCTTCAAATCCTTTGTCCGTGCCGTGGTGTGATCGAGCCAGCAAAACACGACGGCGTTGGACGCACCGGTCGCGCCCCACCATTCATAGCCAACTGCTTCACAGTCCTTTTCCTTGAACTCGACCCAGGCCCGCTGCGAGGCCAACAGCGAGTCCTTCCAGGCCTTCTGCTCCTTGGCCGGCATGTAATCTTTCGCCTTGGATGTGGCCATGACCTGCTTCCACACCGCATTCAGCTCCGCGTCGGCGGCGTCATAGGCTTTGCGGACACATTCTCCGATTTCGACCGTCGTCTGGGCGTCGTCGCAAGGCCCCGCCTCCTCCGCGATTGCGGGACTGACAAGCATGAGTCCAAACCACACGCCCGCAGCTACCATGATTGAAAAACGCATCCTGCCTCCTGTGATCCCTCATCGCGCGCAAGACACCACTATCTCCCGCTCTTGTGGGACTTCTCAAGAGGCCTGCGCCTCTTGGTCGTCCGGGGCAGAGACTTCTGGGAAGGAGACGGTTTGCAGCAGCCCGCCGCCAGGTCTGTTGACGATCTGGATCGACCCGCCCGCGCGCGAGATGATCTCATGAGCGATGGTGAGGCCCAGTCCGGCACCAGGGATATTTTTGCGGCGCGCGGGGTCGGCCCGGAAGAACGGCTCGAAGACCTGACCGATGACCTCTTCGGGAATGCCCGGCCCGTCATCCTCAATCACGACACGGGCCATCGCCCTGTCCCTGCCCGCGCGCCCATCTCCGTCCACGCTGACACGCGCCCGAACCCCATGGGTCGCCGCGTTGATGACGAGGTTACGTAGGGCGCGGTTCAGTTTTAAACGGCTCGCCAGCACACTAACGGGAGCCGTGTTCACGAAGCTCACATCGAGACTCTGCTCTTTCAGATCGGAGCAGATACTCGCAACGAGACTATCGAGCCTCAGACGCTCCGGCGCTTCTACACCCGTTTCTTCGCGCACCAATAGAATTGCGCTGTCGGCGATGCGTTCCAACTCGTCGATATCGTTGAGCCATTTTGCGCGCTCCTCCTCGTCCTGAACGAACTCCGCTCGCAGCCGCATACGCGTGATCGGCGTGCGCATGTCGTGGCCGGCTGCCGCCACAAGCCGCATCCGGCTCTCCATGGCTCGTTTCAGCCGCGCTGATAGCGAGTTCAGCGCGCGCGCCGTTGCCCTCACCTCCGCGGGGCCCCGTTCCGACAGCTCGGGCATCACGCCATCAGGCCCGACCGAGGCGACCGCGTTCTCCAGGAAGACAAGGGGCCTGACCATACGGTTGGCCACAAAGACTGCCACCGCCGTCGCACCAACCGTGATCAGGAGCAGCCAGCGCAGAAGTCCGCGCCAGGGCACGCCTTGGGGCGGAAGACCCGACAGAGGCAGCCCCAGCCACCCCTGCTCCCTGATGGGAATCCAAACCACGAGGGACCTTGGATGCCACCGACGCGCACGCGTCACGACCACATCGATATCTTGACCGTATGAACGCAGTTTCTTGCGCAGGGCATTGGAGGTTCGGCGAAACCTATGCCCTTTAGGAGACTCGACGAGCTGAAGAGACTTTGCCGATCGGGACGCTGTGGCGATGTCTTCCACCAGCATGACCTGCCGCGCAGCGACATCGAGAGCACGGCCCGAGCGCGGCGGTGGGCCGAGCAAAAAAAACAGAACGAAGGTCATAAGGAGCATGACTGACACGATCGCCAGCACCAGCAGAAGCGCGATTTTGACCCGGAGCGTATTCAAACCGGACCGTCCGCCAAATGGACCTTCACCGCCAGTTGATACCCGCCATTGCGCACGGTCTTGATGAATTGGGTCTCCTTGCCCCCAAGCTTGCGGCGCAAGCGGCTCACCAGCACGTCGATGGAGCGGTCAAAGCCGTCCCCTTCACGGCCGCGCGTGAGATCTAGCAGTTGATCGCGAGACAGCACACGCCCTGGGCGCTCAAGGAACGTCTTCAGGAGGTCGAACTCTGCCCCCGTCAGGTCCACATCGCCTTTGGGACCGGTGACGCGCCGCGTCTGCGGGTCTGCGGTATAGCCCTCGAAGGCATATGCCTGCTCCATAGACGCCTCGGTCTGGGGATCGCCGCGCCGCCGCAACACGGCCCGCACCCGCGCGATCAACTCGCGCGGGTTGAAGGGCTTGCCGAGATAATCGTCGGCGCCGATCTCAAGACCAATAATGCGGTCGACGTCTTCTTTCAGCGCCGTCAAAAGAATGATGGGAACGTTTGAGCGCTGCGCTCGCAAGTCACGGCACGCATCAAGGCCGGAGCCATCGGGGAGCATCACGTCGAGCACAATCAGGTCCACATGGTGTGTTGCCAATTGCTCATGCAACTCCCGGCAATTTGCCGCGAGCAACACGCGAAAGCCTTGGCTCTCAACATAGCGGGCCAGGAGCTTGCGGATTTCGGGGTCGTCATCGACGACGAGGATCTGTGGTGCCGCGGTCATGGAAGCTTCTTCTAACGCCAGAGTGCTGAGGCCACGAGAGCCTTGTTGTAACGAAAGCCATCCCAACCCGCCCTAGCAATCTTTCGACACAAAATTCCGCTCAGCGGCAACGTTCCGTTACGCACCGAGCCTAGGACGGCAACGAACCGGGCGTACCTGTGAGTGGGACAGAAACTGAGAAGGATGTGGTCACATGAAGCTCTCAAAGACACTCGCCACGCTCGCCGTGGCGTCCGCCTTGAGTATTGCGGGGCTATCGGCCGTTACAATGGCCGCCGGCTATGAAAGAGGACCAGGCAATCAGACCAGCTGGTCCGGAGACAGCCCGCACGGCAAAAAGATGTGTAAACGCGGCAAGCATGGGGGCCATGGCGGCCACGGCAAATGCTGCAACAAGAAGGCCGGTCATGGCGCGAAGGGGCCCGGTTATCTCGCCAAGCGCTTAAGCGTGATGGAAACGGAGATTGGCATCCGCGCCGAGCAGCTCGATGATTGGCGCGACTTCACGGACGCCCTGCAAGCGACCATGAAGCCCTCCTTCATGCACCCTGGCGGTCCGGCCAATTTTGCGGACGGCACGACGCAAGAGCCTTTCGCTCTCGCCGAGGGTCTTGCAAACAGGACGATCGAGCGCGCGGAAGAAGCTAAAAAGTTGAAGGTCGCGATTGCCGAACTAAAAGCCACGCTGACCCCCGAACAGCTGGACAAGGTCAAAGTGATCGAAGACCGACTCCGCGCCCGCATGGCCAAACATCACGGCGGCAAGCATCGCGGTGACAAGTACCGCAAGCATGGTCGCGGTGCCCCGAGCGCCAGCGAGGCTCCCCAAGCGGCCCCTGACGCCGGCACAGATGCCGATGCACCATACGCGCCAGACACCGACGACGACGCGTAAGGCATCCCTTCCTAGCCGCCCCTCCCTGCAAAGCTAGGAACGTCGAAGGCGAGGACCCTAACGGGCTCTCGCCTTTTTTTTGAAGACACCGCAGCCGCGCTCGAGGCCCTAGGCGCTGTCAGCCAGCGCGCTTAAGGAAAAGGTCATGTCGAACGGTGGCACGACCTTGCTCAAGACTGATGAGGGCGAAGACATCACAGTGAAGGCGATGGATCGAGAGTTGGTGCTGATCGATGGAAGAGGCCGCAAATCGAACATCACCGATGCTGACGTCAATCAAAGCAATGGCGTCATCCACGTTGTGGAGACGGTGCTTCTGCCGAAGGGTTAAACCGCTTGAATGAAACGCACCTTGCGAACGCGCTGGTGGGTCGCGCCTTGAGCGCGGCCCACTTTGTGCTCGCACGACGTTAAGATCAGTTGGTTTGTTGGGGGCTGGCGCCGCTAGACGACAAATCGGTCGATGACAGCCACGATCCAGACCAACGCGGCAATGACGATGACGCAGAACACGCCCGCCGAGGCCAAGTCCTTGGTGACCTTAATGGCTTCATGGCGCTCGGGATGCACGTGATTGCACAGACGCTCAATCGCCGTATTGAGAAGCTCGGCGGCAAGCAGCATTAGGAGGCTGCCCATCAGGGCCACCCAGGCCCACAAACTTGTGGCAACAAAGAACGAAACCGGCAGGGCGAGCAGCATGAGCGCGACTTCCTGCTTTATGGCAGCCTCCGTCGCAAGGCCCTCACGAAAGCCGCCAATGGTGTTCCAGAAGGCCCGGCCGATCCGCTCAAGTCCGCCTTTTCCAGGCAAGGTGGACTGCTCCCGCAAATGGGGGAGTTTTCCCCCGTCGCGCGGGCTTGGAGCATTCATGAGGGTATGCCTTTCAGGCTTACGCTGCCGTGAGCTTTTGAAGGACCTCGTCCGGCACATCGAAATTGGCATAGACCTGCTGCACGTCGTCCGACTCCTCCAAGGCATCGATCATGCGCAGCAACTTCCCGCCCGCCTCTTCATCAATGGGGACTTCGAGCGTCGGGCGCCATAGAATCTGCATGGCCTTCGCCTCGCCGAACCGCTCCTCAAGCGCCTTTCCGACCTGGTGCAACTCATCAGGCGTGCAATAGATCGCATGGCCGTCCTCACCCTTCTCGACGTCGTCGGCGCCCGCCTCGATGGCTGCCTCCAATATGTCGTCGGCGGAGGCCTTATGCAGATCGAAATGAATAGCGCCGACCCTGTCGAAGTTGAACGAGACCGCGCCAGTCTCACCCAGATTTCCGCCGTGCTTGGAGAAGATGGAACGCACCTCACTTGCGGTGCGGTTACGGTTGTCGGTCAAAGCCTCGACAATCACGCCGACGCCACCGACGCCAAAGCCCTCGTAGCGGACTTCCTCGTAGTTATCGCCGCCCGCCTCTTGGCTCTTCTTGATGGCGCGGTCGATGTTGTCATTGGGCATGTTCTGGGCCCGGGCCGCCTGGATCGCGGTCCGAAGACGTGGATTCATCGCGGGATCGGCCATCCCGAGCTTTGCCGCCGTGGTGATCTCGCGCGCGAGCTTCGAGAAGAGCTTGGCGCGCTTCTTATCCTGAGCCCCTTTGCGGAACTGGATGTTCTTAAATTTGGAATGGCCTGCCATGGCCTGTTTTCCTAGTCGCTTGAGGGGTTGGCGGTCAAGGCCCGCGCGCCTGGAGCCATGACGGCTAGCCAAAAAAGAAGCCGCCCCTCAGGGCGGCTTCCATATTGGCGATATTTGGGTGTGGTGGTCTAGAAGAAGATGATCCCGCCGACCTGGAACACGTTGAAGTCGTCGAAGCCCTGGCTCACATTCTGCTGGGCCCCGGTTGCGGAATTGAAACCGACGAAGCCAACATCCGCTTCCATGAATTGCCAACGAGCGAACACGTGCATTGCGGCCGCGTCGATCTCCTGAACCGCGCCTAGACCATAGCGTTGAATTTGGGAGCCCGTCACAAAGACACCGTTGGTCGCGTTCCCACCGCAGTCATTGGCCGCATTGGTTCCTGCACCAAAGCCCGCGCACGTATTGGCCGCGGCGATGCCATTAAAACCGTCGTTGTACAGAGCGTACTCGCCGTACAGCACGGTCGCGCCAAGTGGGTTCCGTGTCCTCTTAATGAAGGGCCTGAAGTACCACGAGTTCCAGTCCGGAACGCCCTGCTGCGCGCCACGGAAGTTCGTGTAGGTCCCACTGACCTCTTCATAGTTGATGTAACCATAAAGACCAACGCCGGAGGGAACGTGCATGACGGTCGCACCAGCCTGGTGAAGTTTTGTTGAGCTAAGCGGATTGACGCTGAAGTAATTGCCGTTTGACTGCGTGTACGAATAGGCCGCCGAAATTTTGAAGTCACCCCAATCGTCAGCGTAGCACAGCGCACCGTCCCAAACCTCAGGCGCATCGAACCGAGGTCCGCCGCGAGGACCCCCGACTGCGCTGCTGCTCAGACCGCCGTAATTATCCGTATACGACACCTCGAAACGGAACCCGCCGAAGATCGGAGAGTCGTACCGCACGCCGCTCCGCGGAGCGCGGTAACAGTCTGCGGCGATCGGACCGATCAGCGAACAACTGCCAAACGTGGCCCAAGTCAGGCCGGTGCCACCAATTGGCAGACCAGGCGCAATGCCGTTTTAACCAGACGCCGCCGCCTTCGGACGCATCGTGAAACCGGCGCCCTCGAACATCACCGCATTCGATTCGATCACCGTTCCCGAAATGTCAGCCAACACAGCCGCATTGTCCGAGGCAGGGCTCAGATAGCCAAGGTTGATCGTACCGAAGTCATCACTCTTGATGTACATACAGGAGGAGTAGGCGATGATGCCGGCAAGCGAGGCAGAATCCTCTGCAAACTGGTTGGAAAAGACGCCGAAGACGTTGCCGCCAAGGATATTACCAGCCCAGGCACCCGGCGTCGAAATCGTCACGCTGCAGCCGCCGGACCAACCCAGCTGTCGGTCAACGACCCATCGTCCCACCAGCTCATCGACTCGACAATCCAGCCCGTGACCGTGATCGAAACCTTCTTGTTGCCCTTGCGAACGGTGGATGCCTCAAGCTCCGCAACCCGCTCTTCGAGGTCCGCACAGCAATCCCCGCCATAGCTCTGCGCGCTCGCAGGCGTGCTCAGCACATAACCGCCGAGTGCAATCCCGAGCGCCGCACCAACGGCGATGCGGCTGGCTGTTCTAGTTGGTCCCCAACTCATCAATTGATCCCCCTGCACAGTGATTGTTGCTCAGCTGAAAACGCAAAAAAAAGCGTCTGCGTGCCTTAAATTTCATATTTCTTATAAGATTTGCAGTAGCAACGATAAATCGCGAAACGAATCTCACTTGGCGTTTTTGTTCTTCTTGCGACAGTTTGGCCCCAGTCTGATCGGCGTGTTTTTCGCCTCTGACAGTCGAAGGGACGAGGTTCGCGAACGATCTAAGTCTGGCAAATATTTTGCCATAAGATGCTAATAAAAATTAAGTATTTTCACCAACGCAGCAACGGATCAAAGGGGGAACCATGCAACAGAATGAACAGTCTAGGGAGCCTTTGAGGGCCAAGCAGACTGGCCCGTCGTCGTCGCATTCAACACTTTCAAAAGTCTGCAAGCGAGCGGCTGAGCACATGGCTAATGCAACATTTGCCTTAAATGACGAATCGTTAGGGGCCAATCACGCGCTTGCCCATCTCGACGAGGCGATCGCCTGCTTACGGGGTCTTTCGCGGCAGGCCCTTGCAGCCGGAAACGCTGATGACATCGAAACGCCTGTCTCAGGACCGCTGCGTTTGCGGTCGGCCTAGCCGTCTTCCAACCAAAACGCCGGTTCGGCTTGAGAAAGCCGCCCACCCAGCCTGACCGGTGCGATCGCGCGGGCGAGCCCGGACGTGTCATCGACATCGACGGCAATGCCGCAAATGGTCGCTTCGCCCTTTGATGGCGCAAAGCGGCGCGAGGAAATCTTGGTCAGGAACCGGCTGATCGGTTCTTCTTTTTCCATGCCCAGCACCGAGTCGAAATCGCCGCACATCCCCGCATCGCTGATATAGGCGGTTCCGCCCGTCAGGACCTGATGGTCCGCGGTTGGCACGTGGGTATGCGTGCCGGCCACCGCCGTCGCACGCCCATCGACAAAGTGCCCCAAAACCTCTTTTTCCGAGGTCGCCTCCGCATGAAAATCGATAAATATCGCGTCAGCACCCGTTCTCAGCGGACACGCGGAGAGCGCGTCCTCGATCATGCGGAATGGATCATCCAAGTCGCCCATGAACACACGCCCTTGCGCATTGATCACCAGCACATCGGCACCGTTGGCCGCTTTGAAAAGGCCCGAACCTTTGCCCGGCGTTCCAGCTGGAAAATTGATCGGCCGCAGGAGCCGATCGTAGCGCTCGATGAAGACCAGCGCCTCGCGCTGATCCCAGACGTGATTGCCCGTGGTCACCACGTCGGCGCCCGCATCCAGGAGTTCGTTGAGAATGGCTTCCGAAATGCCGAAGCCCCCGGCGGAGTTTTCGCCGTTCACCACCACGAAGTCGGCGGCATAGCGCTCACGCAGTTTCGGTAAAGTCTCGGCAACGGCAAGGCGTCCCGAACGGCCAACCACATCGCCTAAGAAGAGGAGGCGCATTGCAACCTTCGCGTGCGTAAAATAGTTGTCATGGATGGGTCAATACCCAATCGCGGACGGACCCGCCACCCCGCGGCGTGGAAAACGCGTCTGGCGGGCGAGGCAACGATGTGGCGGACCTCTTTGTGGATAGTGCCGAGACGGGTTAAGCCGAGGCTGGATAAGCCAAGGTTGGCAGAAACAAAATTGGCAGGGCCGCGGTGGCCGTCGCAGCGAAGATCCCCGGTTTCCCTACTAAAGTAGGTGGGCGCCAAGTGGCAAGGACCACGATCCCCGCCAGGGTCAGCTCCCATAGGATCTTATAGGGCCCAGGAATAAATGCTCCTAACGCACCCCGCAGCCCGCCAAAGAACTTGCACAAGACTAGTGTATATAGTGGCTATGACTAAAGGGGAAAAGAGCCCGCCAAAGTCCAGAGGCAACTTCCCAGAGGGTTACTGGCTACAGCCTGCGCCTTCCAGCCAAGCGGGCGTTGAGACCCTCAAGCCGCCCCGCCGCTTCTCCAATTTTTGCCGACAGCTGCGCCTCAATGGTCTTGGCGTTTTCGTCCGAGACCGATTGGTCGCGCCGTGAATCCGAAAGCTGCGTCCTGAGGTTCTCGATCTCCCGGCGCAGCTCCCATAACTCGTCCGTGACCAATAGCGAGGCCATGAGGATCAATCGATCGTCGCCAACCTGACCGAATCTGCGCCGCATCTCTTCCACGTGGCCGCCGATATATCCGGCAAGCTCGATGAGATGGGCCTCCTCGCCCTCATTGCATTCCAGTCGATAATTGCGACCGTTCAGCGTAACACTGACCTCCCCCATAGATGCTCTTAGCCTCCTGTCAGCCTCTAAGAGGCCTAGCCCGGCATAGCCGGGATCATGTCCTTCAGCGTTCCCATTACGGCCTCAAGCCGACTGGAGACTTCGTCATTGGCGGCCTTGAGGCGGCGGACGCGTGCGCGCTCGGCCTCAAGGTCGGCCAGGAGTTGATCCCGCTCCTCGGTCAGAAACCTGATTTGGTCTTGGAATGCCAAGAGCGCAGCCTGTTCGGCGCCCGCAGAGTCATCCCCATCACCGGCCAAAACCCGAGCGAGGTAACTTTCAAGGGCGTCCAGCGCCGCATCGAACCGCGCGACGGAGTCTATGTGGTTCAAGTTCATCACGGTTTGAGTCATCACGTCCGCCCTCCCCGCCCGTCTCCGTCGCGTTCCGCCAAAGCCCTTGTTCCACATGTGGATCAGTCGGCTGCCGGAACAAGTGCCGACTCCATGTTCAAACGGAAACGAGCCGCCGACAAGCCTCTTCTCACGACACCCTGTGCAAAGTTTGACAGCCGCGTGAGGCCTATGATTTGTCACAAGCCCCTGTGACCGAAGCCCCCACACCGCAAAGCGGTTTCCAGCCGCACCCCTGATCATGGCCAAGACCAAGCCCAGATGCCGCCTCTATTTGCAGATACCCCTCCCCCTGACGGCGAAGCTGGACGCTCAGCTGTCCCAGGCTTTGACCGAGGTGGCGCCGGCTTGCGTGCTGATCTGCGACAATGGCACCCCGCTTGAGACCTCTCCGGCTGACGCCTTGATCGACCGCATCCAAGGGGCCGGGGCGGCTTGTCTCCTCGAGAACGGGATCGAGGCCGCCGCCGATCTCGGGACCGATGGGGTGCAGATCGATGCCGATCCCGGCCTTTACGGTCGCGCTCGCGAAGCGCTTGGAGAAAGCGCAAATATTGGGGTTTCTTGCGGGCTCCGGCGTCACGAAGCCATGCTGCTGGCGGAGGCCGGCGCGGATTACGTTGCATTCGGCGATTCGAGCGCGGGGCCCCGCGATTTTGAGGCTCTGTCTGAACTTATCGCCTGGTGGTCGGAGATTTTTGTCGTGCCCAGCGTCGCCTTCAATGTCGTCGACGTGAAAGAGGCGGAACAATTGACCCAGCTTGGTGTGGATTTCATTGCACCGCCCCAGTCGATCTGGGATAGCGACGCGGCGATCGAGAACTTGCGCACGATGGACCGCGCGATTGGACGGATTCGGAGGGCCGCTTGAGACATTTCATTACCTGTCTTTCTTGTTTGGTAGCGCTTTCCCTTTGTGCCGGGGACTTCGCTCGAGCCCAGGAAAGCAAATCCTATGCGGCCTTCGCTGCCGGCAAATATCTGACGGCGCTGGACTTGGCGCAAAAGGAGGCTGAAGGCGGCTCGAAAGAGGCCTACACACTGATTGGCGAGATCTATCTGGGCGGGCTGGGCGTCGCCCAGGACTATGGCAAGGCCGCGGACGCCTATGCCAAAGGTGCCGATCTCGGCGATCCCAATGCGCAAATGTCACTTGGGCTCTTAACCGCCAAAGGCCTCGGCGTGCGGAAGGACTTACGTCTGGCGGGCAATCTCTTCGAGCAAGCTGCGACAGCCGGGAATCCGGCGGCGCAATACAATCTCGCTCTGCTTTATCTCCAAGGCCAAGGCAGAGAGTCCGACGAGACCAAAGCCGCTGAATGGATGTCAAAAGCCGCACTGAGCGGCAATGCGCAGGCGCAATATGATCTGGGCGCGTTCTACCAGTTCGGCCGTGGCGTCCCCGTGGATAAGGTGAAGGCCGCCGAATGGACCGGCAAAGCAGCTGACGCCGGTCTGTCGGCGGCTGAGGTTGAATACGCAACCATGCTCTTCAAAGGGCGTGGCGTGGAGAAAGACGAAGAAAAAGGCGCCCAGCTCTTCTTCTTGGCGGCCGAGAAGGGGAACCCCGTCGCTCAGAACCGCGTGGCACGGCTTTATGCCAACGGCCTTGTCTTCGAACTCGATTTCGTGAAGGCCGCCAAATGGCATTTGCTGGCGCGCGAGGCCGGGGTTAGCGACCTCTCTCTCGACATCATGTTGTCCAAGCTCACGAAGGAGCAGCGGGTCGCGGCCGAGCGTCTGGTGGATGCCTATGAAGGCGGGCGTATCACCGAGGAGGAGGAGCAAGTCGCCACGCCGCCAGCTCCCGCGCTCGGCACTGACCTAACGTCTGCCCCGGAGCCCGGCCTTGACAGCGGCCAGCCCCCCAGCGTTAAAGGCGCCCAGCCTTAGGCACACCAGCCCGCAAGCCCCGCTCACAAGACACCCCAAAGGGACCCCATGAAGATCAACGGCAACGAGATCAGGCCTGGCAATGTTATCCAGCATAAGAATGGTCTTTGGGTCGCGGTGAAGACCCAAGCCGTGAAGCCCGGCAAGGGTCCGGCTTATGCACAAGTCGAGCTCAAGAATCTTATCGATGGTTCAAAGCTCAACGAACGTTTCCGCGCCTCCGAGACGGTGGAGCGGGTCAGGCTTGAGCAGAAGGATCATCAATATCTCTATGCTGAAGGCGACATGATCACCTTCATGGACCTTGAGTCTTACGATCAGATTCAGATTCCGCGCGATCTCCTGGAAGACCGTGCGGCCTTTCTGCAAGACGGTATGACCGTCACCGTGGAAAGCCATGAAGGCCGGGCCATTGGGGTCGCCCTGCCGGGTCAGGTCACGCTCGAAGTGGTCGAGGCCGATCCCGTGGTAAAGGGACAGACGGCCGCATCGTCATACAAGCCCGCGAAGCTCGATAACGGGGTGCGCGTGATGGTGCCGCCCTTCATCGAAGCAGGCGAGCGTATCGTGGTCGATACGACCGAGATCACGTATATCAAGCGCGCTGAGTAACGAAACGCGACGCGCTGGCTGCTACGCCAGCAATAATTGCTGACCAACCAGACGCCCGAGAAGCCCACCATAGGCACACTGAAGGCATAGGAGCCCATGCCCGCATCCGCGTTGATGAACGTAATGACCGGCGCCGCCCGTAAGGCAGGACGCAGCCTTGCGCGTGATTTCGGCGAGGTTGAAAATTTACAGGTCTCGCTCAAGGGCCCCGCAAACTTCGTCAGCGCCGCCGACACCCGCGCCGAAGACATCCTGTTCACCGAACTTTCCCGCGTCCGTCCCGGCTACGGGTTTCTGCTGGAGGAGCGCGGCGTCGTCGAGGGGGCTGACGCCACCCATCGCTGGATCATCGATCCGCTCGACGGCACCACGAACTTTCTGCACAGCATTCCCATCTTCGCTGTCTCCATCGCGCTGGAGCGCGATGGCGAACTCATCGCCGGGCTGGTCTACAATCCGGTGACCAACGAGACCTATACCGCCGAGAAGGGCAAGGGCGCCTTCCTCAACGACAAGCGGATGCGGGTCGCGGCCCGGTCTGAATTTGCGACCTCGGTGATCGGGACCGGCATTCCCCATAGCGGGCGCCCCGGCCACGATGCATTTCTAAACGAGGTGCGTGCGGTGATGGCGGAAAGTGCAGGTGTCCGGCGCACAGGCTCAGCTGCCATGGATCTCGCCTGGACCGCCGCCGGACGCTTCGACGGCTTCTGGGAGAACGGCTTGCGCGCCTGGGACATCGCCGCCGGAATCGTGCTTTTGCGCGAGGCGGGCGGCTATGTGACCGACACGGACGGCAAAGACAAAATGCTGGAGAGCGGCGGCATCGTTGCCGGCAACGAAACGATCCACGCCAAGCTGCTGAAACTTCTCAAGGCGCAGAACGCGGCGCCACCATCCGTAACCCCATCGCCCAAGCCCACGAATGCCGGTTAGCGCGAGCCCCCAAACGTTCTCCGTGTAATGCGGCCGAACACTGGGGGCACAGCGAGCTCATATATGCCCTGAGGTTGCCGTTTTGCCCGTCAAACTAATCGGGTAATCTTTCCCAAAGGCCAAATCACCCCCTACCAGCGAAGCCCCCCGACCTCGAGCACTGGAAGAATGGCAAGCAAGCAGTACCGGACAAAACTCTCGCGCCCCCAGATCTTTCTCTGGCGGATGTCGCTCTTTCTCGTGCTGGCGGCGCTGCTCGCGATCATTCTCGATGGACAGACCGGACAATTGCGGCGCAGCTTCATGGCCAATCCTGGCCTGAACGCGCTGATCATCGGCGTGCTCCTCGTGGGCATCGTCTATGCCTTCCGTCAGGTCATCCGGCTCTTTCCTGAAATCAACTGGGTGAACAATTTCAGCATCTCGGATGGAGGCCAGCCCGCCGAAAAGCAGCCCGTCCTGCTCCTGCCCATGGCGACCATGCTGCGCGACCGTACCGGGCATTTGTCTCTGGAACATGGGTCGGCACGCACCTTACTCGACTCTGTCGCCTCTCGTCTGGACGAACAGCGCGAGACGACACGCTATCTCGTCGGGCTTCTCGTCTTCCTTGGCCTGCTCGGCACATTCTGGGGCCTGCTGCAGACCGTGAGTTCGGTTGGCAATACGATCGGCGCGCTCGATACGGGCGGGTCAGAAAGTGTGCTCTTATTCGATCAGTTGAAGGAAGGCCTGGCCGGGCCTCTGTCTGGCATGGGCATCGCCTTCTCGTCCTCGCTGTTCGGACTCGCCGGCTCTCTAATTCTTGGCTTTCTCGACCTTCAGGCGGGCCATGCGCAAAGCCGGTTTTACAACGAGCTCGAAGACTGGCTCGCCAATGTCACCGAACTGCAAACCGCAGACCCAGGCGATAGCGTCCCGCCGCAGCTGCGCTATGCGCTCATGGATATGCAGCGCTCGATCACCGATATCGGTGACAGGGTCGGCCCAAATGCTGGCGGCAATACCGAGGCCGCGGTGAAGGACCTCGCCCAGGGCGTCGACAAGCTCATCCGACAAATGCGCGCCGAACAGAAGGTCGTGCGCGAATGGGCGGACGAGCAAGCGCAGCAACAGCATGAGATCGCCTCGGTGCTGCGCCAAGTCGCCGACAAGCGCAAAGCCCCGGCGCGCGAAGGCAGTTAGTCCAGGAACGCTAGGAAAGAACGCAAGAGATGGCACTCGCCCGCGGCCGCCGCAGCCAATACACCGCCAATCTCTGGCCAGGCTTCGTGGACATGCTGTCCACACTCCTGCTCGTGGTGATCTTTCTCATGTCCCTGTTCATGGTGACCAACTACATCATCACCCAAGCCGCGAGCGGCAAGGACACGATGCTGTCGCGGCTGAACCGTCAGCTCTCGGAACTGACCGAACTGCTCGCGTTGGAGCGATCCAAGAAAGAAGGTGCGGAGGACAGTCTCGCCGCGTTGCAGGCCACCCTGCTTGCAACCGAGTCGCAGAACAAACGCCTCACCGGCCTGCTCGGGACCGCTGGCGGGGCAACGGAAGACGCCGAGGGCCGCGTGGCAGCGCTCGGGACCGCGCTCGATGAACAACGCAATATCACCAATGACGCGCTGGCCAAAGTCGAGCTCCTCAACCAGCAACTGGCCGCACTGCGCCTTCAGCTTGCCGCCTTGAACGAAGCCCTTGAGGCCTCCGAGGCCAAGGACAAAGACAGTCAGGCCAAGATCGCCAATCTCGGTGCGCGGCTGAATGTAGCGCTTGCTAAGAAAGCACGGGAGCTTGCCCAATACCGCTCAGACTTCTTTGGCAAACTGCGCCAGACGCTTGGGACCCGTCAGGACTTCAAGATCGTGGGCGACCGCTTCGTCTTTCCCTCTGACGTTTTGTTCGACCCAGGCTCGGCCGTGCTGAAACCTGGCGCCGGCCCTCAGCTCGACAAGCTCGCCGCTGCCCTGAAAGACATCGAGGGCAGCATTCCCCCCGGTCTTGGCTGGGTGATGCGCGTCGATGGGCATACGGACATCACCCCCATTTCCACATCGACGTTTCCATCGAACTGGGAACTGTCCTCCGCGCGCGCCATCACGGTCGTGCGCTATCTCATGGCGCGCGGCATCGCACCGGAGCATCTCGTGGCGGCAGGCTTTGGCGAATTCCAGCCCATCGATTCCAGCGCTAGCCCTGCGGCGCTGGCCCGCAACCGCCGCATCGAACTGAAACTGACGGAGAAGTAGCTCTACGCCGCCGCGTCCGGGGCAAACTGGACCGAGGCGAGGCGCGCATAAAGCCCGCCGCGCGCAAGAAGCTGACGATGCGTGCCGTCTTCCACCAGCCGCCCCCGATCGAAGACCAGAATGCGGTCAGCATTCACGACAGTCGAGAGACGGTGGGCGATGACCAGCGTCGTTCGTCCCTCCATGACCGTGTCCAAGGCCTTCTGCACCCGCGTTTCGCTGGTGGTATCGAGGGCGCTCGTGGCTTCGTCGAGCAAGAGGATTGGCGCATTGCGCAAGAGGGCCCGTGCAATGGCAATACGCTGGCGCTGCCCGGCGGAAAGCGTCACACCCCCCTCACCCAGCATGGTGTCGTAGCCGCGCGGAAGCTCGGAGATGAATTCGTGTGCATGGGCGGCCCTGGCCGCGTCTTCGATCTCGGCGGGGCTCGCCTCGCCTGTCCCATAAGCAATATTGGCCGCAATCGTGTCGGCGAAGAGCGCCGTCTCCTGCGGCACCATCGCAAAACGCGCGCGCAAGTCTGAAAGCTCGGCCTCATTCACAGGCACATCGTCAATGAGAACCGTGCCGGCTCTGGGGTCGTAGAAACGCAAGAGCATTGCAAAGATCGTGGTCTTGCCTGCGCCCGATGGGCCCACAAGCGCCACGCGCTCGCCAGGCTTCACATGAAAGTCCACATGGTCGAGAGCCTGTGTCTCCGGCCGCAGCGGATAGGAGAAAGACACATCTGCAAAAGTGATCTCGCCGCGCGCGGGCTGTGGCAATGCCACAGGCTCTGCAGGCGATTGAATCTCGGAGTCCGCGTCAAGCAGCTCGCCGAGCCGCTCCGCCGCGCCTGCCGCTTGCGCAACCTCGCCCCAGACATCGCTAAGACCGCCGACAGAGGCCGCAGCAAACACCGCATAGAGCACGAACTGACCGAGCGTGCCTGCGGTCATGGCGCCAGAGAGCACATCCTGCGCACCATACCACAGCACACCCACAACGCTCGCGAAGACAAGAAACATGGCAATCGCGGTGAGGCCCGCCCGGGCCTTGGCGCGGGAATTGGCTGCACCGAAAGCGCGTTCCATGGCGGCCCGGAAACGGCTCGTGGCCACGGCCTCATTGGTGAAGGCCTGCAAGACTCTGACCTGACCAAGGCTCTCGCTCGCATAGGCGGACGCCTCGGCCAGAGAATCTTGCGCATACCGGGAGCGAACACGCACGGAACGGCCATAGGCGACAAGCGGCAGTACGATAACCGGGATCACAATCAGCACGGCAAGCGATAGCTTGGGGCTCGTCACAATCATCATGATGACGGCGCCGATGAGCAGCAGCACATTGCGGATCGCTTGTGAAATTGCCGTCCCCGCCGCCGCCTTAACCTGGGTCGTGTCGGCGGTGAGCCGCGACATGACCTCGCCGGAATGCGACACTTCGTAGAAGGCGGGGCTGAGACCCGTGAGATGAGCAAAGACGTCGGTGCGAATATCGGCCACCACGCGCTCGCCTAGCCAGTTCACGCAGTAAAAGCGAGCGGCACTCGAAACGGCCAAAACAGCGCCAACGCCGATCAGCGTCGTGAAATACAGGTCGACCAAGTCTGGCTCGATACCGGAGAAGCCGAGGTCGACCATCCGGCGCATGGCAAGCGGCAGAGCGAGCATGGCGCCCGCCGCAACCAGGAGCGAGAGCAGCGCCGCGACCAGCATGACTTTGTAGCGGAAGAGATAGGGTTTGATCCGCGCGAGAGGACGCAACGAGACGCGTTTCGACGTCTCCGTCTCGACTTGCGCGGCCTCAACAGATGGGACGGATACACCGTCCGATTTGGGGGAAGCAGTTTGCAACAGAAAGGCCCGGTCAGATTTTAGTTTTATGCCGAATCCGGCACGCTAAAAAACGCGCCGACTTTAAGGGGCTTGGCGCCTCGCGGAAAGACCTGATCAGACCATCCCTGCGCCTCTAGCAGAGAAGCGGTCGGTCGATCCTATCTCTATCTAGGTGCTTAACCTATTTCGTGCACGTGCTTGCCCTGGCGCCAGTTCCGCGTTATACGCTGCCGCCAATTCCGCTAGAACACAATCAGGCGACGCGGAGCTGCCGAAAATGCCCGGCGGCCGGACAAATAAGGTTTTCAGCCATGAAAAACGACATTCACCCGGAATACCACCAAATCAAGGTGGTCATGACCGATGGCACGGAGTTCGTCACGTATTCGACGTATGGCGGCGAGGGTGACACGCTAAAACTCGATATCGATCCGAAGACCCACCCGGCCTGGACCGGCGGCGGGCAGCACCTGATTGATCGCGGCGGCCGTCTGTCGCGCTTCAAGAAAAAGTACGAAGGCTTCATCAAATAGGCTCCGCCGAACCTCCGGCACTGCCCTTTAGTCTTCGACCGGCTCTCATCGGCTTCTTGCCTAACCGGCTTCCCGCCTACTCAGCATCTTGGCCGAAGGCCTCCTGCAAGCGGGAGAAGTGCGCGCCAACCGGGTGTTGGCTGTCGCTAGGCTTGGACTGGTTGAAATCAAGCATCTGATCGAGCCGGACCACCTGCTCCTGCAGCTTGACACTTTCTTTGATGAGATCGCAGAGGCGCTCCGGCAATACGCTGAGATCGCGGACGGGCTGCGTATCCTCTACGGGAAGCTTGATCTTCCGCTGCTCCTCAACTGCCTGCTCGGGCGTCAGTTCGCCCTCTGTGACCGCCCGGCGGATCAGGAGCCAAGAGGCAAGCTGCATCAACCGTGTGGTGAGCCTCATGCTATGCGTCGCATAGGCCAGCGAATGGGGCGGTTTTAAGCGGCGGGCCTCTTGGCGGCCATCGCCATCGAGATAAGCGGCAGCGGCCTCGACCAGCGCCATTCCATCATGAAACACGGTCTTGAACTGGTCCGAGCGGGCGAATTTCGCGCCAAACGACACAGTCACGCCGTCGTCAAAGTTACTATTTTCGGTCTTCCCCGCCATTGCCCCCGGTACTCCATCACCCCTTGCGCGGGCTGCATACTATGCCATGGGAGAGCGCTGTCGTTACCTTCCGGTAAGAAAGGTTAAAACGCAAGCTACGGACAACACAGGACAAAAAAAGAGCCGCCAAGACGGCGGCTCAGGAAGTTAACAGGGAGGCGTCAAACTGAGTGGAACAGGCCACTCAGATCCAGAAGACTGGATAACGATGACCTTACGCGCCAGTCCCTAACAACGGGTTAAGACTAAGGGCTGATTTACCTAAACGAACGGTGTCCGGGAAAGGCTCAGAGTTTGAACGCAGCCTCGGCGGCGCCGCGTGAGGATTCTTTTGCCTTTAGTGCCTCCTGGACCCGGACAATTTCGGCTTGAAGGGTCTCGATAAGCGCCTTCAACTCCGCTTCCGAAAGCGTGTAAAGGTCCTGCCCAAGTTCATAGATTTTTGGCTTTTTTGGCGTGAGATCGTCAAGATCCATGGTGTTCATCCCGATTGGCTATGGCCCCCATCGGCTCTCATCCTAGCATCGCGCGAAACTCTTCTCTAATTTCTGCGATCAACGAGGAGCCGAACACAGAAGACGAGGATTTGATGCTGCCAGAGACCATGACTGTCATCGAAGCGCGCGGGCACGGCGACGCGGACGTGTTGGAGCCGGGGACGCGGCCAGTGCCGCAGCCCGGTGCAAACGACGTGCTCATCGCCGTCGAGGCCGCCGGCATCAACCGGCCCGACGTGCTGCAGCGTCAAGGGCTCTACCCTCCGCCAAAGGGTGCCTCGGACCTGCTTGGGCTTGAGGTCGCAGGCCCCATCGTTGTGGTGGGCGAGAACGTAACGCGGTTCAAGCCAGGCGATTTCGTCTGCGCGCTCGTCAATGGCGGGGGCTATGCCGAGTACGCCGTGGCCCCTGAGGCCACCACGCTTCTTGCCCCTCAAGGGGTCAACCCCATCGAGGCCGCCGCCCTGCCCGAGACCATTTTCACGGTCTGGCACAACGTGTTCGAACGCGGGGGCCTTGAGCCCGGCGACTGGCTCCTGGTTCATGGTGGGGCGAGCGGCATCGGCACGACCGCCATCCAGCTCGGCACCGCGCTCGGCGCCAAGGTCATCGTGACCGTAGGAGACGATGCCAAGGCCAAGGCCTGCGAAGCGCTCGGCGCGGTCCGTGCCATCAACTACCGCAAAGAAGACTTCCTCGAAATCGTCCGCGAGGTGACAGCCAAACACGGCGCCGACGTAATCCTCGACATGGTGGGCGGCGACTATGTCGAGCGCAACATCCGGGCGGCGGCACTGGAGGGCCACATCGTGCAGATTGCCTTCCTCAAAGGCTCCAAAGTGGAAATCGATTTGATGCAGCTGATGATGCGCCGCCTTACTTTGACGGGCTCCACCTTGCGCGCGCAAACCGACGCCACGAAGGCAGCTATGGCAATGGCCATCGAAGAGCGTATCTGGCCGCTGATCGCCGAGCGCAAATATCGGCCTGTGATCGACTCGACCTTCAAACTGACCGAGGCGGCGGAGGCCCACAAGCGCCTCGACGATCCGAGCCATGTGGGCAAAATCGTCCTGGAGGTGTCGTAAGAGGGCCCTCCTTGCAGCAGATTCCGCGGGCCGGGCGGTATGAGGCGCTCTCAGTCATGGCCAGGATTCATGGTCGGAATCCATAGCCAGAATTGGGAACCTCGTGCCTCAAATCCCAACGCTGTGGCACGAAAGTCGTCCTCAGAACCAATTGCTTAAGTGAGCCCTAGGGCCTATACAGGGCTCATTCCCCTGAAATTGGGACGTTTGGCTCTTTCGCTTTAGGAAAGCGAAGGAGACGCCGCCACTCTTTTACGCAAGGTTTGACACTCGTTATGAACCGCACACCATTGATGCCCAAAGCGACAGCCGTCTGGCTCGTCGACAATACCTCTCTCACCTTCGAGCAGATCGCCGAGTTCTGCCAACTGCACGTGCTCGAAGTGAAAGGCATCGCCGACGGCGATGTGGCGCAAGGCATCAAAGGCATGGACCCCATTTCCTCCAACCAGCTTTCGCGCGATGAGATTCACATTGCCGAAGAAGACCCCAAACACCGTCTCGTGCTCCTGGAGCCGAAGGTTGAAGTCCCGGAAGTCAAGACCAAGCGCGGCCCTCGCTATACGCCTGTGTCGCGCCGCCAGGACCGGCCGAACGCCATTCTATGGTTGCTCAAGAGCCATCCCGAGCTAAAGGACAGCCAAATCATGCGCCTGGTGGGCACCACGAAGCCGACGATCCTGGCCATCAAAGAGCGCACCCACTGGAACTCGCCCAACCTTGTGGCGCAGGACCCAGTGACGCTCGGCCTCTGCTCGCAGATCGACCTCGATGCCGCAGTGAAACGGGCGGCAGCGCGCCTCGAGCGCGAACAGAAAAAGGCCGGCAAGGGCGCAGCCAAGGCGGGCACCTTGCTGCCGACCGAAGAAACCATCGACATTGCCGCGACGGCGGAGATCGCGGGCGAGGCTGAGCCTCTCCCGACCGAAAAGCCTGAGGCTGAGATGGCAACCGTGCTCGCTCAGGAAGCCCGCGATGCCATGGCCGCACCGGAGCAGGTCGAAGAGGCACCGGACGCCGACTCTGTCTTTGCCAAGCTCAAAGACCTCAAGCCTTCGGGCAATGCTCCCGAGGAGACATCGTCCGAGTAGGTCAGGGCCCTGAAGAGACTGGAAGAGCGGATCCCTACTCACTGAGGCCGGACTGGAGGGCGGTTGCCCTCCGAGAGCGCTCGGACCCGATTTGACCTCGAGCAAGGTCAGGCATCTGCGGTGAGGGGAGCATTACGCCTCAACCGGTCTCATCAAAGGGGGTTTCCATGAGCCCGGCCGAGATTGGATTTCTTGCGCTCATCCTTGTCGCTTTCGCCGCGTTCGGCGCCGGGATCGCCTATTATTCGCACCGAGCAGGCTAAGCATCGCGCACGACGTGATGGCTTAGCTGCGGCATAATCGCTTTTTTGGCGCTTACGCATAAGAAGGTTTGATTCGTGGCGTCGGCGTTGGCTAGGGTGCGGCACGCAAAAGCACGTACCTTGAGACCATGGCCAATCCTTACGACACTGCGCTCGGCAAAACGCCGGCCAACTATCAGCCGCTCACCCCGCTCAAATTCCTCGAACGGGCCGCCAGCGTCTATCCTGACCATACCGCCATCATTCATGGCGATGCGCGCATCTCCTATGGCACGTTCTATCAGCGATCGCGCCAACTGGCCTCAGCGCTTGCAGCGCGCGGCATCAGAACTGGTGACACCGTCTCTGTGATGCTGTCGAATTCCCCCGCCATGCTTGAGGCCCATTACGGTGTGCCCATGGCAGGCGCCGTTCTACACTCGATCAATACGCGGTTAGATGCGGCCAATATTGCATTCATGCTCGATCATGCAGAATCGAAGGTGCTGATTGGCGACACCGAATTCGCGGCCACCGCGAAAGAGGCCCTCGCCAAGGCGAATGTGAAGCCGCTGCTGATAGACTACCGAGACCTCGAACTCGGGGTGGAGGGAGAGCGTCTAGGCGATCTCGACTACGAGGCCTTCGTCGCCGATGGCGATCCTGATTTTGCCTGGTCGATGCCGGCGGACGAGTGGAACGCAATCTCGCTCAACTATACGAGCGGCACCACAGGCGATCCCAAGGGCGTCGTCTACCACCATCGCGGCGCGGCGATGATGTGCTACGCAAATACTCTCGCCACAGGCATGGGCCAGCACCCGGTCTATCTCTGGACGCTCCCGATGTTCCATTGCAATGGCTGGTGCTTCCCCTGGTCGCTCAGCATGGTTGCCGGCACCCATGTGTGCCTCAGAGCGGTGCGCGGGAAGCCCATGTACAACGCCATCGCCGACCACAAAGTCACCCATCTATCGGGCGCGCCCTTTGTCATGTCAGCGCTGCTGAGCGCTAGCGACGATGAGAAACGCACATTCGATCATCGCGTTGCCTTCAACCACGCCGCAGCCCCGCCGCCTGCTGCCGTGCTCGCCAAAATGGATGAGGCCGGGTTCGAACTGACGCATCTTTATGGGCTGACCGAAACCTATGGCCCGGCAACGCTCAACGCCTGGCGGGATTCATGGGACGACCTGCCTGATGAAGACCGGCTCAAGAAGCGCATTCGCCAGGGCGTGCGCTATCACGCGCTCGAAGACTTGAGCGTGATCGACCCAGAAACCATGGAGAAGACGCCACCCGATGGTGAGACCATTGGCGAGGTGATGTTCCGTGGCAACATCGTCATGAAGGGCTATCTCAAGAACGATAAAGCCACGAGCGCGGCCTTTGCCGGCGGCTGGTTCCACTCCGGCGATCTGGGTGTGATGCATCCAGATGGGTACATCCAACTGAAAGACCGCTCCAAGGACATCATCATCTCCGGCGGCGAGAACATTTCCTCCATCGAAGTCGAGGATGTCATCTACAAACATCCCGCAGTGACCGGCGCCGCGGTGGTTGCAAAGCCAGACCCGAAATGGGGCGAGACACCTTGCGCATTCGTCGAGCTGACACCTGGAATAGAGACAACGGCGGACGACATCCTCGCCTGGTGCCGTGAGCATCTCGCCCGATACAAGTGCCCGCGCTATGTGGTCTTCACGGACCTACCCAAGACCTCCACTGGCAAAATCCAAAAATTCAAACTCCGCGAAATCGCCAAGGAGGTCATTGAGAATGCCGCTGCTCCGCTTTGATTTGATTGAAGGCCGCACCGAGGAGGAGCTGACAGCCCTACTCGATGCCGCACACCGCGCCATGCTTGAAGCCTTCAAGGTTCCTGTGCGCGACCGCTACCAGCTCGTCCATGAGCACAAGCCCTCGCGGATGATCGTCGAGGATACCGGCCTTGGGATCCCACGCACCGACAAGGTGGTATTCCTCCAAGTGACCTCGCGCCCACGCAAACGGGAGCAAAAGGAAGCCTTCTACAGGCTCCTCTGCGAGGAACTCCAAAGCGCTTGCGGCATCGCCCCATCAGATGTCGTGGTCTCTATTGTCGAAAACACCGACGACGATTGGTCCTTCGGGCTGGGGCGCGCGCAATTCCTTACCGGCGAGCTCTAACCCGAGAAGATGAGGCCAGGTGCGAATCGGCTTAGCCTGACGGGACAGATCGACAAGAGCCTCTCGCCATCGTGCCTGAGGCCATAGCGGTCAAGAAAATGGCGCTTGAGGGATGGAATTTGATGGATGGGAACGGGTGCGCTTGATCTAGAACAGACATTCCACGCGGTTGCGAACTATGTCGCGATCGAGTGCGGCGCGGTCCTCGTCGTTGCATTCGGCGCGCTCCAGGCGCTGCTCGCCGTCATCGGAGTGTCATTGTTTCCGGCACGGCCAATGGGCTCCGTGGACGGGCAATCTAGCTGAAATTCGCAACCTGGATCCTGCTCGCGCTGGAATTCGCCCTTGCCGCCGATATTGTACGCACCGCCGTTGCGCCAACTTGGAACGACATCTGGAAGCTCGCCGTGATTGCAGTGATCCGGACCATGCTGAATTACTTCCTCGCGCGGGACATCGCCGATTTCAGCAAGCTTGAGGGGTCGAGGCAACCTCAACCGGCTGGCCCGACGTCGACCTAATCCGTTGGACCGGGATGCGGATTTGTGTTTGATTGCTGTTAACTTTTTTGCATCGCAAGCACTCTGGGCCATGCAATCGCCCGACCGGCCAAATTTGGGGCGAATTTGGGGGATAATAGCGCTTGATGGCCGAGGCGCGGTTTTTCAGAAGCGGGCCAAAGGCTCAGAGTTCCCAGCGCGGGAACGTTTCATCACAGGGTTGAGGGATGACAGAGCGAACACGGACGACCAGCCCGCGATTCCAATTCATCCTAATCAAGCCGTCTCACTACGATGAAGACGGCTATGTGGTTCAGTGGATGCGCTCCACGATGCCATCGAACTCGCTTGCCGCAGTCTACAGCCTGGCGCAAGGCGCCGCTGACCGTGGCGTGCTGGGTCCGGACCTTCCAATCGATGTGTTGGCCTTTGACGAGACCAATACACGCGTGAAGACCGAAGACCTCATCAGCCAGATTGAGGATAATGGCGGGCGCGGCCTCGTAGGCATCGTGGGTGTACAGTCGAACGAATTTCCACGGGCGGTGGATATTGCCCGGCCGTTTCTTGCAGCCGGCATCCAGGTGATGGTCGGCGGGTTCCACGTTTCAGGCTGCCTCTCAATGCTTCCCGAGCTTCCGGACGACATCAAGGAAGCGCAAGAGCTCGGCATCTCGATCTTCGCGGGCGAGGCCGAGGAGCATATCGACACCGTGATCCGCGATGCCTCCAATAAGACGCTTCAGCCGCTCTACAACCACATGGACGAGGAACTGCCGTGCCTCGCCAACGTACCAGCACCGCCCTTCTTGCCGCGCGAGTTTGTGGACAGCACAGTGGGCAACGTCACCAGCTTCGATGCGGGGCGCGGCTGCCCCTTCCAATGCTCGTTCTGCACCATCATCAATGTGCAGGGCCGCAAATCACGCTACCGCACGCCCGATTCCATCGAGCAAATCCTGCGCATGAACTACGAGCAGGGTGTGAACCGCTTTTTCATCACCGACGATAATTTTGCGCGGAACAAGGATTGGGAAGCGATCTACGACCGCATCATCAAGCTGCGCGAAGAAGACGGCCTGGACATTCGCTTCATGATCCAGGTCGATACGCTGTGCCACAAAATTCCGAACTTCATCGAGAAGTCCAAGCGCGCTGGCGTGACCCGCGTTTTCATCGGGCTTGAGAACATCAACCCGGCGAACCTGATCGCTGCCAAGAAGCGCCAGAACAAGATCACCGAATACCGGAAGATGCTGCTCGACTGGAAGCGCGTCGGTATCATGACCTTCGCGGGCTACATTCTGGGCTTCCCCAACGACACGCCCGAATCCATCAAGCAGGATCTGGAGATCATCAAGCACGAGCTCCCGCTCGATATGCTGGAGTTTTTCATTCTCACACCTTTGCCCGGGTCCGAAGATCACAAAGTGCTCGATTCAAAGGGGGTCTGGATGGACCCTGACATGAACAAGTACGAGCTGGAGCACGTGGTCACGGGCCACGAGAAGATGACCAAGGAAGAATGGCAGGGCGCATACCGCTCGGCTTGGGACATTTTCTACACCAACGAGCATATGGAGACCGTGCTGCGCCGGGCCTATGTCTCCGGAGTGAACATTCGCTCCCTCATGCCGGTCTTGTTTTGGTTCAAGAACGCCGTACCAGTGGAGGGCTTGCACCCGCTGCAATGGGGTATCTTCCGCATCAAGCACCGCAAGGACCGGCGCTCGGGACTCCCGATCGAGGACCCGGTCTCCTTCTATATCAAGTACGCAGCGGAGATTTCGCGCAAGGCGTTCCTGCTCGGCAAGAGCTGGTGGATACTGAAGAGCATCGTGAAGAAGATCGAGGCGGACCCGCTTGCCAAGGACTACAAGGATGAGGCGCTGACAGCGGTTGCCGACGAAGATTCGGAGCATATGGGCCTCTATAACCAGAACGAAGCAGCCCGTGTCGCGGTGAAACGCGAATTGCGTGTTGCCGGCGTGAAGCCAAACGGCAACGGAAAAGCGAACGGCAAGGGCCAACCCGCACTGACGGTAAAGTCGAAGAGCAATGGCAACGCAGCCGGAGCCGCAAACGACCATGGAGATACTGGCCTTGCCGCATCTGGGCATGCGAACGAAGACAAGCGCCTCGCCGAAAAAGCGCCTGCCGCTTAGCACCAAAATCGGATGCGACCGTCCGAAAGTTTCAAGACGTTCATCAAAGATCAGCTTGCCGCGTTCGGACCGGTTGGCATCCGCAACATGTTTGGCGGTGCAGGTGTCTATGCCGATGACGTGATGTTCGCGCTCATCGCCGACGATACGCTTTTTCTCAAGGCTGACGGCACCACCGCACGGGCCTTCGAAGCTGAGGGCATGCGTCCCTTCACCTATACGGCGAAAGGCGGCAAACCCATCGCCATGTCCTATTGGGAAGTGCCGCCGCGCTTGTTGGAGGAGCCGGAGGAACTCGCCGGATGGGCGCTGGAGGCTCATCGGATTGCCTGCGCAGGCAAAGCTAAATCAGCGAAGCTGAGGGCAAAGGCCAGGCGCAAGCCAAAACCGCCGACGGTCTGACGGCATCGAATGTTATGGCTGCAGGCGATGTGCCAGGCTCAGGCTAGTTCCCACTCCCCAAGGCACGGTTGATCATGTCGGCAAAGCCGCCGCGGCGGAAGAGCTTGGGCCGTTCCGCAGGCGCCTCTTCCCCATAATTGCCCTCGGCCTGAACATACGTCGTTGGGCCCGATGACGGTCCCAGCGTATAGGCCTCCATCCAGCCCTTAGCGCTGCTATTCGGGTCGCTGACTTCGACCCATGCGCCATTACGTGAAACGACTTTCAGATTGCGACCGGGCGGGAAGGCAAACAGGACAGGCGACTCCTCAGACGCCTTTGTGCGCATGCCGGAGCCTGAGACGATGACCTGCACCCATTCCTCTTGCGGCTGTCCGTAGGGCGCTTGGCCTTGAGCCGGCGGCTGGCCTGGATAAGACGGCTGACCTGGATAAGGCGGCTGACCTGGATAAGACGGCGGGCTCGGATAAGGCGGCTGACCTTGATAAGGCGGCTGGCCCGCCTGCTGGCCTGGCTGACCGGCAGGTCCCTGATAGGGGTTGGGTTGAGCCCCATATGGGTCTTGCTCTGGATAGGCGGGATAGGTGCCCTGTTCGCGATACGCGTCGGGCCCCTGATAGGGGTTTCTCCCACCACCCGCATATGGGTCCCGCAATGCGGTTTGGCCGTATGGCTGAGCTTGCGCATAGGGTTGCTGGGTCTGCCCATAAGGCTGGCCATTGCCGTAAGGCTGACCATTGCCGTAAGGCTGACCCTGTCCGGGAATCCGGGCCTGACCATAAGGCTGGGCCGCCTGCCCATAAGGCTGGCTTTGCCCGGCTTGACCGCCTTGCGGTGCTGTAAAGAAATCTTCCGGCTGCCCGTTGAGCCCACCACCAGGCGCATTGGCTTGAGGCGACTGGTTCGCCCACGGCAGCGGCTTGGGTGATACGGTGCCCGCTGCCCCTTGAGCCAAGCCGGCGACATCGTCTTGTGGCATGGCCGCCTGCTCCTCTCCCGGAAGAGCCGGAGCGGACGGCGCCTCTGCTGGAGCCGCCTTACTGGTGACGCTCGCCGTGGCCGGCGCCTCGTCCTTCGCGGAGGCAGGCGAGCCGGGCTTGGCCTTGTCAGCAACCGGTGCGGACTCGTCCCGCTCCGCGATTGCCTGCTCATAGGCAAGCGTCCGCTTGATCGGCGCCTCATCCTTCATAATAGCGACCGGCTCCGGGCTCACAGACATCCACACCAGACCCAGCGCGATGAGGGCGAGGCTCGCGGAGAAGAAGAACAGCTTTTTGATCGTCGAATCTCCCGTTTCGAGCCTATTAGGCTCAGAAAAGGCGGCAACAGCGTGTCTTAGGCCAGTATTTTGCCCTCGTTAACCCTAATTTTCAGTGAAGCAGTTGCACACCGCAAGACGCACCAGTGCCACCCAACGGCTGCGCTTTTGCTAACGAAAATCCTGTCCCAGCGCTATGATTGCCCCCCAGCCAAACGCTGAGGGCTAAAGGTCTTCAAAATCGTTTCCCGGCGCAAAGAGGTATTGCTGCTCCATGCTGTCCTACACCGAGCATGATAACGCTCAAGCGGTTGAAATCAGCGTGAGCGGCAAAGTCTCGACCGAGGAGTTTGATCGCCTTGCCGAGAATCTGGAGTCGTTTATCAAGCGTCATGGGAAGGTCCGCATCTTAGAGCGGATCACCGATTTCGAAGGCATGGATGCCGCAGCATTATGGCACGACATCAAATTCAGCCTGCGTCACTTGAAGGATTTCAGCCGGATCGCCGTGGTGTCCGATCCGCATATACGCAATCTCTGGTCCAGCTTCGTTGCGCCTTTCATCACCTGTGAGGTCGAGCATTTCGCGCCCGATCAGATCTCCGAGGCCCGTGACTGGCTGATGTGGCCGGAAGGCGCAGCCGACATCTAACGCGCTCAAACGTGAGCGACCGCAAAGTCACTATTCAATAGACTTGCCCTCTGGCGGCTCTTGGATCGACTGCAAATAGGCGAGGATGGCATCGACATCGTGCGGCTTGAAGATAAAGACCGGCATGTCCGGATGACCAGACACGATGCCTTCGGCCAGAGACTCCGCTAGGCTTTCAACCGGATACTGACTCGATAGCGTACGGAGGGGTGTTGCCTCCGCGTTGGGGCTGTCGCCTGTCGGGCCGATCGCATGGCAGCGGCCGCAGTTTTCGCGGACGATCACCTCACCCTTGTCGGACAAGTCCTTGTCGGCACCGAGCGCAGGCGCCGAGAGGCTCGAGAGCAGCCCGGATCCGAACAAGACGATTGAAAGAAAAGCACCTGGCCCTCGCCGCATCGTACCAGCCTCTTTGCGCATTTGTGCCTCCATTGCCCCATAGTGCCCGCACCATGGCTGCACAGATCTACGTCAACAGCAAACGCCCGACAACGGTGCAGGCGACCTTTTAAACGAGAACGTTGACAGGTGAATGTCGGCCAGGGCCGCTAACGCCGCCCTCGCCCGGCGCTACGTTTCCATGCGACGCTAGCAACATTCATTGAACGGCCCAAAATAAAGGCCGCGGAGAGGACTTCACCTCTCATTCGCGGCCAAAAAAAGTCCTTGTGGCGCCCAGGACGACTGGACGTCCAAGATAGTCAAAACTGCTCAACCGTGACCTCAGGCGGGTCAGGCTCTCAAGAGCTAGTGCGGCAGGTCGTGTCTTAGCCGCTCCATTTCATCCTTTAGACGCAACTTTCGGCGCTTCAGCTCGGCAATTTTGGTGGCGTCCGCCGTAGGCCGTCCTTGCTCTTCATCAATCTTCTGATCCAATGCGCGGTGTTTTTGAGACAACTCATCGAGATGTGCGTCTAGCGCCATACCGGACCTCCAAAGTCGATTGCAGATGCAAACATTCTGACAAACTCACACGCCGTTGTCTAATCGGCGCGGCGGTCTGCCAAGCGACAAGAAATACACGGAATGAGTGCAAAAACTGACCACGCGCCACCTCTCGCATCCGGTCGCGCGCGGCGTTTGATCCTGTGGACATACACTTGCGCGTGTCTGCGTTCGGCAAGATACTCCCCACCCAGACGGTAAAGGAGTGCCCGATGGACAGCGAGGAGATCCGCGAGCTTCGGGCTGTATTGGGTAGGCTCAAACAAGAGCACCGCGACCTCGATAGCGCGATCAATGCGTTGGAAGAGTTAGGTCGCACGGACGCATTGCAGCTCAAGCGGCTAAAGAAGAAGAAGCTCTTTCTCAGAGACGAGATCTATAGGATTGAGGACGAACTACTCCCAGACATCATCGCCTGACATCGCGATCAGCAGCAGCCAGCACGGCAAGCCCAAGCAGACTGCCGACGATCTCAGTCGCCAAATAGATCAGAAGAAGCGGGCTTGGCCAGCCGTCGACTACGAGACTGATCACCCGTCCAACCGCGATCGACGCGGCAAAGACGATTGCGTAGATGACAGCCACACGCTGCCAAGACGGTGTGAAAGCCCCTATGGCGAAGAAGAGCGCGGTCCCGAGATACAGGCACATCACGCCACGATAAATATGGGTCTGGTCCGTCCCCGAGACCTGAATGTCGAGAGACATGGGAAGCGTCGTGCTCGGATGGAGCCCATAATTGAGCGCTATTGGCACAAGCAGTAGCGCAACGAAGAGAAGGAAAAGCCGCATCAAATTATTGTTCTGCGGCGCAGGGACCGTGTCTGGCATTTGGCGTCTCTCAAGCATGGAATGAGCTTTCGGCAAATATGCTGTCTGCCGGGTGAAAAGCACGAAGCATCGCACTTTCTGCAATTGATAGCTCGTATCTTCGCAACCTCGTACCTCAGCGCCAATCCGCCCCCCCCCGCCAGTGCCGCCTTGCCAACCAAACCCGCGTGCCTATAATCGCGCGCTTTCCGCACGCCGCCCTTAGGGCGGTCTTTTTTTTCAAGGGCGAATGCATGAGCGAGGCTAACCCAGCCGTCGGCATCATCATGGGAAGCCGGTCGGACTGGCCCACCCTGATCGCTGCGGCAAATGTCCTTGACGACTTGAAGGTGTCTTACGAGACGAAAATCGTCTCGGCCCACCGTACGCCGCAGCGGCTGTACGACTATGCATCGAACGCGCGCGGGCGCGGCCTGAAAGTCATCATCGCGGGCGCGGGCGGGGCGGCGCATCTGCCCGGCATGGCCGCCTCCATGACGGAATTGCCCGTTCTCGGCGTGCCCGTCGAGAGCAAGTCCTTGAAGGGTCTCGATAGCCTCCTGTCTATTGCGCAGATGCCGGGCGGCGTTCCCGTAGGAACGCTCGCCATCGGAAAGGCGGGCGCAACGAATGCGGGCCTGCTCGCCGCAAGTATCTTAGCGCTCGCCGATGCAGGTCTGGCCACGCGGCTTTCCGATTGGCGCTTGGCGCAGACCGAATCAGTCGCTGAGACGGTAGAGGACGATGGCTAGCGCGCCGCTTTCACCAGGCAGCACCGTCGGCATTCTTGGCGGCGGACAGCTCGGCCGCATGTTGTCGGTTGCGGCTGGTCGACTTGGGCTGAAGACGCATATCTTTAACGACGCCCCAGAGGCGCCCGCCTTTGATGTCGCCGCCGAGAAGACCGTGGGCGCTTTCGACGACCCCGACGCCATTGCGCGGTTCGCCGCGAGCGTCGACGTGGTCACGTGCGAATTTGAAAACGTGCCGGCGCGAACCCTGGAAATCGCAAGTGATGCTTGCCCGGTCCACCCGCCCGCCAAATCCTTCGAAGTGGCGCAAGACAGGCTGGTTGAAAAAACCTTCATGGACAGCCTCGGCATCGCTGTCGCGCCCTATGCCGCCGTCGGCAGTCTTGCCGATCTCAACATTGCCCTCACGCGCATTCCGCCCTCTGCCCTCTTGAAGACAAGGCGCTTTGGCTACGATGGCAAAGGACAAATGGCGATCCACACGCTGTGCGAGGCGCAGAGCGCCTGGGAAGCGATTGGCGAGGCGCCCGCCATCCTTGAGGGCATGGTTGACTTCGAGCGCGAGGTCTCGGTCATCGCTGTGCGTGCTCAAAGCGGCGATATCCGTTTCTATGACGTGGTGGAGAACGTTCACGCGAGCGGGATTTTGGACGCGAGCCGCGTACCCACGCCCCTATCCGAATCGCTTGAATGCGAGGCCAAGAAGATAGCTCGTGACATTGCCGAGGCTCTCGGCCATGTGGGCGTTCTAGCGGTAGAGATGTTCCAAACCCGCGGCAACGAACCCGGCCTTGCGGTGAACGAGATTGCCCCGCGGGTACACAATTCCGGGCATTGGACGATCGATGCCTGTCTCGTCAGCCAATTTGAGAACCATATCAGAGCCATATGCGGCTGGCCGCTCGGCGATGTGGCGCGCCATAGCGACGCGGTCATGACCAATCTGATTGGCGAGGATGTGAATGCCTGGCAGAAGTTTGCCACTGAGCCCGGAACGGCCGTGCATCTTTACGGGAAGTCGGCCCCACGCCCCGGGCGCAAGATGGGCCACGTGACGCGGATTAGGCCAAAAACATAAGGGTGGACCTGTCGCGCGCGGTATGGACAACCTCTCACAGGTTTGCTAGAGCACCTGCGGATGCGCGATTCAAGGCGGTTCCTCATGGGATTGTTCTGGCTCCGCCCCGATCCCACAATCAACACTAATCCGGAGATTTGAGACGCGTGCAAGTCGTCGTTCGCGATAACAATGTCGATCAGGCCCTTCGGGCTCTGAAGAAGAAAATGCAGCGCGAAGGCATCTTCCGCGAGATGAAGCTCCGTAATTATTACGAGAAGCCCTCCGAGAAGCGTGCCCGCCAGAAGGCCGAAGCCATTCGGCGTGCCCGTAAGCTCGCGCGCAAAAAAGCGCAGCGTGAAGCTGGCGTCGGCGCAAAGCCCCGCGGTCGGCGCTAGGGCTTTTCTCTGAGACAATAAGTGCTGCGAAAGCCGGGAAGATCCTTCCCGGCTTTGTTGCATCTGCGCTCCAAAAGGCCAGAGGCCGGTAGCGCAGACAAACCAGCGCTAGCGCTCCGCACCGGCAGCCGCCGGTATCTCCACACGGCGACCAGCGCGCGCAGGCCCCTGCGTCTCAGCGGCGGACTCTGCTTCCAGACCGTCCAGACCTTCCAGGAAGGTGTTCACGCGCGCCCAGGCCCCCTTGTTCGAAGAGGTCGTGATGGCCCCCGCGCGCGGCAGCACGGTCAGTGTCTTGGGCTCGTTTGCCGCATGGAACACGTGCCGCGCCATATCGAGTGGGATCACCGCATCGCGGCCGCCATGGATGATAAACAGCGGCACGCCGATGGATCCGATGCGGTCGATCGTGCGGAATTGATCGGCCATGATCTGCTTCAGCGGCAGAAGAGGCCACGCAAGCTTGCCCAAATCCACGACAGAGGTGAAGGGAGATTCAAGCACAAGCGCTTTGACCTTTCGCCTCTCACACAGCTGGGTTGCCACCGCGGTGCCGAGCGATTCGCCGTAAAGAGCAATATTCATTGGCCCAACGCCAAGCCCACGCAGGGCGTCATAGGCACTGACCGCATCCTCCACGAGGCGCGCCTCGGTGGGGCGGCCGCCAGATCCGCCATAGCCACGGTAGTTCATGATAAAGAAAGCCGTATCCGCTCGCGGCAATCGCTCTGATCTTGCCGACGCGCGCGGCCACGCTTCCGCTATTGCCGGGAAGATACAGAAGAGTCGGCTTGCCGGGTTTCGCTGGCTGGTACCAGGCAATGAGCTTCGTCCCGTCGGTCGCCTTGAAAACGATCTCTTCGAGAGGCGCGAGCCCGATCTCTTTTGGGTCAACCCGCTTCGGATCGGGAACGTAAATGAAGTAACGATGGAGCAGTCGTGCGACGATGCAAAACAGTACGAAAATTCCCAAAAGAGCTAAAAGTAAGTTCAACATGAGCCTGCCTACGCCTCACTGTTCTTTATTCTTGGTCAGGTCGCAAGATACACGCCAGGTATGAATAGCCGTTGAGCAGACCATGCACGCGGCAACCCCCCACCCGAGAAACGGTGTCCAAGGTTGATGTTTGCCTAACGAAAACCTGCGGACTGAATCCTCTAACCGGCCGTTTTGCCGTTTTGAAGAGGCCGCGCGACCTAACGCCAGATGGAGTGCGCGAAGCGACAGTCAATGGGCGCAAGGCGCACACCTCCGGGGTCTCGATGGCGGCGGAGGGCGGAGTAGAAAAGAAATGCAGCCGCAAGATGCACCAATCCCGGCTTGACTTGGGCAATTCTGGGTTCTCTTTGAGACTGTCAATCGGCCCACGCAAACGTGCAGGACGGCGCGAAGAGGCCTAACGCCCTCCGCACCAGGGGCACTGTATCCGCTTAGAGCGCTTTGGCGATCTCTTCAGTCATTTTCTTGGCATCTCCCAACACCATCATGGTGTTGTCTTTATAGAAGACCGGGTTGTCGATGCCGGCATATCCGGAGGCAAGCGAGCGCTTGTTGAAGAGCACGGTCGCAGCCTTCCAAACCTGCAAGACGGGCATTCCGTAAATCGGAGACGATGGGTCGTCTTCAGCGGCCGGATTGACCACGTCGTTCGCGCCGATGATGTAAACTACATCGGCTTGCGGAAACTCCGAGTTGATATCGTCGAGTTCGAACACCTCGTCGTAAGGCACATTGGCTTCCGCCAGCAGCACATTCATGTGGCCCGGCATACGGCCGGCAACCGGATGAATGGCGTACTTGACCTCCACACCGGCCTCTTTCAGCCCGTCCGCCATCTCGCGCAACGCATGCTGGGCCTGCGCCACGGCCATGCCGTAGCCTGGGACGATGATGACCTTCTCCGCATTCTTCATCAGGAAGGCTGCATCCTCGGCCGAACCCAGTTTCACCGGCTTCTGTTCGCCGTCTCCGCCAACCGCTGCCGCCGTCTCTCCGCCGAAGCCACCGAGAATGACGCTGATGAAGGAGCGATTCATGCCCTTGCACATTATGTAGGACAGGATCGCGCCGGACGAACCGACCAGAGCACCCGTGATGATCAGTGCCGTGTTACCCAGGGTGAAGCCGATGCCAGCGGCAGCCCAACCGGAATAGGAGTTCAGCATCGAAATCACGACCGGCATATCCGCACCGCCGATCGGAACGATGATGAGGACACCGAGCACGAACGACAGCACGACGATGGCCCAGAAATAGAGCGGCGTCTGCGCCTGGCAGAACAGAACGAGACACGCGACCAATGCGGTCGCCAGCGCGATATTAATCAGGTGTCGTGCAGGCAACAGGATCGGGGCACCCGACATCCGGCCAGAGAGCTTCGCAAAAGCGATGACCGAGCCGGTAAACGTGATCGCGCCGATGGCCGCGCCCAGCGACATTTCAACAAGGCTCGCCACGCGGATCTGGCCCGGTGCCCCGATTCCAAAGGCATCAGGCGCATAATAGGCAGCCGCTGCCACGAGCACCGCTGCCATGCCGACCAGCGAGTGGAACGCAGCGACAAGTTCCGGCATGGCTGTCATGGGGATGCGCCGCGCGATGACGGCACCGATGGTGCCGCCGATCGCGATGCCGCCAACAATCATGGCCCAGGACAGACCCGATTCGGGGCGCGCGACAGCAAGCGTGGTCGCAACGGCAATGGCCATACCAGCCATGCCCAGATAATTTCCCTGGCGCGAGGTCTCGGGCGAGGACAACCCGCGCAAGGCCATAATGAACAACACCCCAGAGACAAGATAGAGCAGCGCGACGAGATCGGCCGACATCGTGGTCATCCCCTTAGCGATCTTTGCGCCGGTACATGGCGAGCATGCGTTGCGTCACGAGGAAGCCACCGAAGATATTGACGGATGCCAAGATCAACGCGGCAAACCCCAGAAGCTTCGCCAGCCAATTTCCGGAAGATGCAATCGAATCGGCTGCCTCAACTGAGACGGCGAGAAGCGCGCCGACGACGATGACCGAGGAGACGGCATTCGTCACCGACATTAGCGGCGTGTGCAGGGCGGGCGTCACGCTCCACACCACGTAGTAGCCAACAAAGACCGCGAGCACGAAGATCGAGAACTGCGAGAGGAAATCGTGCCCACCCTCGGCCCCGGCAGAGTCGGCGGCGTACGCGGTACCCATCCATATCGCATCGGACACGAAGACCAACGCGAGAAAGACGAGCCCCGCAAGCAGGGTCCGTTTCGTCATGACGTCTGGCCTCCCTTTGGCTCGGCGCTCTTCGGCTTAGCGGTCTTTTGCTCGGCGCCCTTGGGCTTTGCACTTTTTGCGCCCAAGGCCTCCGCGACGCGCTCGTTGACGATCGCCCCGTCCCGGGCGATCGCGGTGCCCTTGGCGAGCTCGTCGTCCCAATCAATCGCGAGGTCCTTGGTTTCCTTATCGATGAAGGGCTCGATGAAGGCCTGTAGGTTCCGCGCATAGAGGCTAGAGGCATTGACTGGAACCTGCCCCGGCAGATTGAGCAAACCGAAAATTCGAACGCCCTTGTGTTCTGCGATCTCGCCTGGCTTGGTCAGCTCGGCGTTTCCACCACGTTCCGCGGCAAGATCCACAATAATCGAACCGGGCCGCATGCTTTCAATCATCGCCTTGGAAATGAGCTTTGGCGCGGGTCTGCCCGGAATAAGCGCCGTGGTTATGACGATGTCCTGGTTCTTGATGTGCTCGGCCACAAGCTCCGACTGCTTCTTCTTATAGTCGTCGGACATTTCCTTGGCATAGCCGCCCGCGGTCTCGGCCTGCTTGAACTCCTCATCCTCGACCGCAATGAACTTCGCGCCCAAGGACTCCACCTGTTCCTTAGCAGCGGGGCGGACATCCGTGGCCGACACGATGGCGCCAAGGCGGCGCGCCGTCGCGATCGCCTGCAAGCCGGCAACGCCTGCGCCCATGACGAAGGCGCGCGCCGCAGGCACCGTTCCGGCTGCAGTCATCATCATAGGCAGCGCCCGCTCGAAGGCCGCCGAGGCGTCGACGACGGCCTTGTAGCCCGCAAGGTTCGACTGCGAGGACAATACGTCCATGCTCTGCGCGCGTGTGATGCGCGGCATCAATTCCATGGAGAAGAGGGACACACCTGTCTTGGCGAGGGCATCAAGCCCCTCCGCATCCGAGAACGGGTCAAGCATGCCAACAAGGGACGCGCCCTTCTTCATCACCTTGGCAACAGACAGGGACGGGCGGCGTACGGTGAACACCACATCGGCGTCCGAGACGGCGTCCGCGTCGGTCTTGGCGATGATGGCACCGGCCTCGGCGTAATCCTCGTCGGAAAAATGGGATCTGAGGCCCGCGCCTTCGCGCACCGTGACCTTGGCTCCTGCCTTGACCAGCTTCTTCACAGATTCCGGTGTCAGGCCGATCCGGGGCTCGTCCTGGCCCTCAGCGGGCACGCCAATCGCAATCATATTGGGTCCCTTTGCCGCTCGCCGAACGGCGTTCTCAAAAACAATTCGCGCGGCGCATATGGCGTTTGAAATGGGAAAACGGGAAGCCGTCCTAAAACTAAAGGCCGGCTCCTAGGTCAAGAAAATAGCCATGGCTGCCACGATCGCCACGATGATCAGAGTGCTCCACTTGGTCAAAGAGCAGAACACATTGTACGTGCCCATGTGCTCCGCATAGTCCATATCCGGATGTCCCTCTTTAGGATCGATATGCATTCCGGTTATCCCCCTGATCTTGTCATTGCTTGGCGACGGTCTCGCATTCTTGCGAAATAGCAAAATCCAAGCCATCCCGCAATATTGGCCCTGCCCAATCCTGTCGCACGACCTAGTCAATAAGTACAATCATATGCCCGTCCGGGTCGCGGACGGAGGCGGCCTTTGACCCCGTCTTGAGCGCAACGATCCCCTTTGACACGAAATTGGCTCCCGCCCCCTCAAGACGGGCCACAAGCGCATCGAGGCCATCCACCTTGTGGACCTGACGCACCGATGAGACATTGTTCGCATCTGGCGGCTTTGCGGCGGTTCGGCCAAGGGGTGCCCGGTAGTGGAGCAGTTCCACATGGGGCGTCGGCGCGGCGGTCGGCTGCAGGGCCACCACATCGACAAGGCAGCTTGAGAGCCCATCGAGTCGATCCTGCTCGGGGCCTTGGTTCAAGGATCGCCCCGCGATGCGCAAACCGAGCAGCTCTCTATAGAAGGCAACACTTCGGTCGAGATCGCTCACCGCGATGGCCGTATGGTCGTAGCCGCGAAGCCCGCCTCCCCCTTGCTGCCAGCGCGCATCGCCCACGCCCTTGGGAAACGAGATCAGCTCCAAAGGATGGCCCTCCAGGTCGCGGAACTTGAAGGCCGTGACGCTGCCCGTGCTGGGCCGCAGCAAGACAGGCGCGCCTTCCGTGACGGTTTCCGTCTTTGCGTTCTCAAGACGCTCCCAGACAGACTCTATGTCGCCCGCTACAAGTGCCACATGCTCGAACCATTGATCGTTCGAGGCGCGGGGCTGCGGATATGGCGCGCCCGGCGGATCGAAGGCAATGAGCTTGAGCTGTTCACGCTCAAAATTGATGGCAGCAATGCGCGCCGTTGTCCCCTCATCGAGCCCAAGCAAGGCATTCCAGCCAGGGTCGCATGTGACCTGCTCAGGTCCCACATCGAGCCCCAGAGCATCGCGATAGTAGGCGGATGCCGCTGCCAGATCGCCGACCGTCACGACAACACGAAGGAGGTGCGTCACAGCCATATTGGCGCCTCTATGAGATGAGGAGCCATTTTCTACTTAAACACTCCGGGGCGGACGCCGACCAAGACCGGGTCTTCGAGCTGAACAACCGTTAAGGTCGCAGGCTCGTTGCCGACAGTCCCAGATCGGTGCCCGAGGCGTCCAGAGGCGTCTTCTTTCGAATTTTGGTCCGCGCCGAAGGAAAGCTCACCAGGGCCCATCTCGACCCGCATGCCATCCATCGTTTCCACAAACCAGCACCCCTGAAGCGGCACAATCCACTGCGGCTTGGGGTTCTCATGCCACTCGCCAACCCAGCCTGACGGCAAAACGCAGAACAAGATATTCGTCTTGCCTTCAAACACAGGCATGTTCCATTGCGGCGCGGCCTGTCCGCCCATGCTTTGCATCACAAAATCCGTAAGCTGACATTTTGTCTGATGGGTCACCCCATCATCGCCAGTCCAAACATGCCAGTAGGCAAGTGTGGGCGGTGTCATCGGACAACCGTGCCGGTAGAGACAGCGGCAACTCCGGCCCCGTGCGGAACGAGCAGAGTGACGTCTTCGATGTCTTTTTCGACCTGACCAAAAAGGCCGCTTGCGAGCATGACAAAGATCAAACCACCGACGAGCCCGAAATTCTTGAAGAAGTCCCAGACATGCGGATAGCCCTCGCTCGATGGGGACCAGAAGCGTGGGTAGGCCCAGAAATTATGATAAACAATGCCTGTGACAGCGCAGTAGCCAGCGAGAATGAAGGCGGCGATGCCGTCATAAAAACCAAACACGATCATCGGCGGAGTCAGAAGTTCGACCGCCATCGCGGGATAGAGCAGAGCCGCGCCCCCCGGAAGCCAGCTCGATGCGGCCTGCTTCGTCGCCGCATCCCAATTGATGATCTTGTCGAGAAAGCTGAACGGAAAAATCCAGACGATAAAAACGCGCGCCAATACCGGCAGCGCGTCGTTGATCAGCCATTCCATTGCGAGCCCCCTCCTGCTTCAGTGGATTCCACGCCTTACGAAGGCTGGGCGAAGTGGGGGCCGATCACAACCCTCGTGACGAAGTTGTCTCCGGTCAAATTGTTTCAGGTAGCGGCACGCCAACATTCATGAAGGCATCCCGCTGGCGGCGCGACACGCTCTCAACATCCACGCCAGCAATCGCATCGTTGAACAAATTGTGGAAGTTGAGCTCTGCGTCGAGATGCAGAAAGACGCCGCCAAGCCCAATTGCCGCGCGGTCCATGAACACAAACTCGCGCGGCACAGTCACGGGACCTTTGTCCTTCAAGGCCTTATGAACCTTGAAAGCTTCCGCGCGTCCATAAGCGCCTGGCGCAGTCTGATCTGCGATAGTCCGCACACGGTCGTCGAGCATCGGTCCATAAATAAACTTCGCCCAGATATTCAAGATGTCGATCAGCTCGTTGGAAAGGCCGGCAAATCCCCAGGTCTCGTAGGCGTGCACGGTCAATGCCCGGTCACCCCGCAAAAGTCCGCGGTAAAGATCGATCACACCTTGAATAAATTTCGGCGCAAATGTGCGCATGCACCCATAGTCGAGCAGGTTGATGCCCGCGGCCTCGTGATGCTCGTCCTCGAACACGGCGTAGTTCCCAAGATGCGGATCGCCGTGGATCACGCCATAATGGCTGAACGGGTACCACCAGGCGCGGAACATCGCTTGGGCGATCCGATTGCGCTCCTCTAGCGGCCGGTCCGTGTAGTCAAGCAGACGCCTGCCCTCGAGCCACGTCATCGTAAGCACCCGGTCCGTCGAAAGCTCCGGCAAAACCTCCGGCACCCGCACGATCGGATCGCCCAAAAAGGTCTGGCGATAGAGCCTCGTCATGTTGGCTTCGCGCTCATAGTCGAGCTCTTCGCGGAGTCGCTCCGAAATCTCCTTCAGCACTTCGGAGGTTTCGATCGCAGGCCGTAGGCGGCGATGCACCGAAAACGCAATGCCGAGCTGGGAGAGATCGGCTTCGACGGCCGATCGCATGTCCGGATATTGCAGCTTCACCGCAAGCGACCGCCCATCATGGGCCGTGGCCCGATGCACCTGGCCGAGCGAGGCGGATGCTGCGGCCTTTATGTCGAAAGCCGCGAATTTCGACGACCAGTCAGGGCCAAGTTCCGCTGCCATGCGCCGTTTGATGAAGCCGCGGCCCATGGCCGGTGCGTGAGCCTGAAGCTGTCCAAGCGCTTCGGCGTATTCAGGCGGCAGCGCATCGGGGATCGTGGAGAGCAGTTGGGCCACTTTCATGATGGGCCCTTTGAGGCCGCCGAGCGCCATAGCGAGCGCAGCCGCGTCCTTGTCGGTCTCTGCATTGAGGCCGAAGAGGCGCCGCCCGGCAATGCGCGCGGCAACGCCTCCCACATTTGCGCCGACGCGGCCGTAACGCATGGCGCGCGCGCTGAACCTGTTCTTCTCGCGATCGTTTTCTGGCGGATTGCCATCCGGCGGGGGGCTATCGGACACGTCACTCATCGAGGGGGCCTTCATGCGATTTGCAGTCTTCCTACATATAGGGTGCAAATCCACCACCGCGATGGCGAAACTTTATCGCACCCGCTTTGTGCCAATTTCATAGTTCCTAAAAGCAGCCGTGATTGCCCGCTCCGTGATTGCCGTCTTGGCCATGGCAGCAAGCCTTCTCGCCAAGACCTATCCCCCACTTCGCAAAGACTGAGACGCAGATCGGTTCCAGACGTAAATCCGATCACATGCCTGTGACCGCGGACATCGCGCGCATCGAATAAGATCAAGATGAAATCCCCTCAAGCGCTCACCGGCAGGGCGGATCTGCCAAGGAGTCTTCACGATGCAAATCTTCAAAATGCGCATGGGAACGCTGTTCGGGCTTTGCGCCTCGATTGCTTTGGCTGCAACGCTCTTGTTCGCACCGCTGATGGACACACCCGTTTTTGCCCGGGCCGCCACGGCGCCCGCGATCGAAGTCTGGAAATCGCCTACCTGCCGCTGCTGCGGAAAATGGGTGGACCATCTTGAGGCCAATGGCTTCTCGGTTACGGCGAAAAACACGAGCCATGCGATGCTCGACCGGATCAAGCGGCAGGCGGGAATCGGACAGAAGCTCGCCTCCTGTCACACGGGCCTCATCGGCGGCTACACGATCGAGGGCCATGTCCCGGCTGCCGATATCAAGCGTCTACTGGATGAGCGGCCCGAGGCCATTGGGTTGAGCGTCCCGAACATGCCGCTCGGCTCGCCAGGCATGGAACAGCCGGACGGCACCACCGAGCCCTACGATGTCTTGCTGGTGAAGAAGGACGGCAGTACTGAGGTGTTCGCCAAGCATTGATGGCGCCTCCGATACGATGACCGGCTGAGGTCTACCCCTTCACAAATTTATCCAGGGCCTCGCGATAGGAGCGCATGGCCCTGCGAGCGGCCGCAAATTCGGCCTCAAGCGCGAGTGAGTCCGGAGATTTGGGGTTCTGCTTCGGTCGCCGTGCTGACGTTAGAAGCAACGCTAGTGCCACCATGGGCGTGAGGAAGTCTGTCACGAGGATGGGCCCGGCATTCCCTGGTGTCAGATTGCCGTAGGAGATGATGTCGTGGATGTGCCCGATACCTGCGCCGATCAGAAAGCATGACGCCGCGATCGCCACAGCCACACGCGCATAGAATGTCGTGAACGCTGCGTAGAGGCTGGCGAGGCCAATCCCAAGATTGGCATAGCCTACCTCGAACTGAAAAGGGCTCGGCTGCCAGCCGATCTCGGCGGCGGCGCGGAGGGGAAACATCACGTGGCCGACAAACGCCCAGAGCCCGATCAGTCCCAGCGGAAAAATGAAGATGTAGCGCAAGGCCCGATCGATGACATAGGCCCGCGGAAGCGGCCGAGGCCCGAGCCACAGGGAAATGCCCCAGCAGAGCAACGCTGCGACCCAAGCTAGAATGGGAACCAGCGCAACCTGCATCATGCTTTTATGCCCCCGCGGAGAGTTTCCGGTCTAGCTCTTCGAGCTCGTCGATAAAGCCCTCGATCACCTTGAGCCCCATGGACCAGAAATGCGGCTCAGAAGCATCAAGCCCGAAAGGCTCAAGAAGTTCCTTGTGATGCTTCGTTCCGCCTGCGGACAGCATGTCGAGATAACGCTCAGCGAAACCGGCATCTGCCGTCTCGTAGACCGCGTAGAGCGAATTCACCAAGCAATCGCCGAACGCATAGGCGTAGACGTAGAACGGCGCATGGATGAAATGCGGGATGTAGGACCAGAAGGTCGCGTATTCGGGCTTAAGCGCAATGGCGGGCCCAAGGCTCTCGCGCTGAACGTCCATCCAGATTTCACCAAGCCGCTCGCTGGTCAATTCGCCCTCGCGCCGTTCGATGTGAACCCGGCGCTCAAAAGAGTAGAAGGCGATCTGCCGGACCACCGTATTGAGCATGTCCTCGACTTTTGCAGCAAGCAGAGCTTTGCGCTCGCGCGCGCTCGGCGCTTGCTCGAGCAATTTCCGAAAGGTCAGCATCTCGCCAAACACGCTCGCGGTCTCCGCAAGCGTTAGAGGCGTTGGGGCCATCAGTGCACCTTGCCTGCCGGCGAGCACCTGATGCACGCCGTGACCGAGTTCGTGAGCCAGCGTCATCACGTCCCGGGGCTTGCCCTGATAGTTGAGCAGAACATAAGGGTGCGCGCTCGGCACGGTGGGGTGAGAAAACGCACCCTGCTGCTTGCCCTCGCGGACCGGCGCATCAATCCACCCATGAGCAAAGAACTCCCCCGCGATTTCCGCCATGCATGAGGAGAAATCTCCATAAGCCCCGAGTACGGTGTCTCTTGCCGCGTCCCAACCGATGACTTGTTTCGGCTCTTCGGGGAGCGGCGCGTTTCGATCCCAGTAGTTCAACGTCTGCTCGCCGAGCCATTTTGCCTTCATGGCGTAATAGCGATGGGACAGTCGCGGATAGGCGTCGCGCACGGCTGCGGCGAGCGCGTCGACCACATCGCGCTCCACACGATTGGCAAGGTGGCGGCTGTCGGCCACATCCTCGAAGCCCCGCCAGCGATCGGAGATCTCCTTGTCCTTGGCGAGCGTGTTGGTGATCAGCGTGAAGAGCTGCCCATTGTCCTTGAACACTTTCGCCAAGGCCTTGGCGGCGTGCTTGCGCGTTGCCCCGTTCGGGTCCAGCAGGAGATTGAGCGTCGGCTCCAGGCTCAGATTCTCGCCATCCACGTCGAAACGCAGATTGGCCATCGTCTCGTTGAAGAGCCGGTCCCAGCCCCCGCGCGCTGTCACGGACTTTTCGTGGAACAGCTGTTCGAGCTTGTCCTCAAGCTGATATGGCTTCTCTTTGCGCAAATCCTCAAGCCAGGGCCGGTAATGGCCGAGTGCGGGCGCCGCCATCGCCTGTTCGAGAGCGCCGCCATCGAGCCTATTGAGCTCCAGAGGAAAGAAGAGAAGCTGCGATGAAATCGCGGTGATCTTCTCCTGAATGTCACCGTAGAATTTCTGCCGCTTGGGATCGCTGGTATCGGCGGTATAGCGCAGGCTCGCATAAGACACGATGCGCCCGAGCACATCGTTCAGTGCCTCGTAGCCGCGCACGGCTTCGGCCAGTGCCTCGCCACCTGCCCCGCCATCCAGCACCGCGTCCAGCTTCCCAGCATAGCGCTCATGCATGGCCTCAGCAGCCTCGGCCGCCCTCTCCAAGTCCCCCCGCAGCGCAGGTGACTCGGGGGCATCGTACAAATCACCAAGATTCCACTCAGGCAGGTCGCCGAGCGCGGCCGCACCGCCGGATTTGCCTTCAGCCTTAGGCGCGCGTGTTGCGATGGAAACGGCATGCGAAAGCGTCGAGAGAACGGGGGGTAGCATCGGTCTGGAATATCCTCGTTGGCGGAGACGGATCCGGCGAAAACCAAACCGGTCCGGCGCAAATCAGTTGTCGTCTTACGCCTAGTGTGGGTAGGCCGTGCCGTCCCCGCAAGGCCCAAAAACCGCTTTGTTGTGGCACTCAAAATTACTTTTCATCAAGACCTTCACCAAAATCGAACTGCGATAAAGGACATGTTTACCCTTCGGGTGCACTATTTTGGCACAGCAGGGGTCACGAACGACCAAGTGTATTCGGCCCAAGGGCCACCTGTCGTTTTTAGAGTTTGAGTAACAAGTGAGTTTTGCGTCATGTCCAAGTGCGTCTTGGTCGTCGATGACGACCCCACCCAACGCCGTATTCTTGAAGAGACGATCAAACGGTTCGGCTACAACGTCCAATCTGCTGACGGCGGCGAGGCCGCTCTTGCGGCATTGAAGGCCGACAGCGCAGGCCAAATCGTTCTCGTCCTTCTCGACCTCGTGATGCCTGGCACAGACGGCATGGCCGTCCTAGACGCCATGAGGTCGCTCCCGCGCAAACCCCCGGTGATCGTCCAGACCGCCAATGGCAGCATCGATGCTGCGATCGGCGCCATGCGGGCGGACGCCGTGGATTTCGTGGTCAAGCCGGTCAGCCCGGAACGGCTCGAAGTCTCGATCAAGAACGCGCTCAAGATCGAAGCGCTTGCGGGCGAGATCAATCGCATGAAGGCAACCGCGACTGGAGAGCTCGGCTTCCCGGATCTGATTGCTGGCAGCGAAGCCATGAAGCGGGTCATTGAACTGGGCAAACGTGCCGCCACCTCGAACATCCCCGTCCTTGTCGAGGGTGAATCGGGCGTTGGCAAGGAACTGATAGCCCGCGCGATCCAGGGCGAAAGCAGCCGCAAAGCCAAACCGTTCATCACCGTGAATTGCGGCGCAATTCCCGAGAACCTCGTCGAGAGCATTTTGTTTGGTCACGAGAAGGGTGCCTTCACAGGCGCCACAGAGAAGCGCGCCGGCAAGTTCGTGGAAGCCGATGGCGGAACGCTCTTTCTCGACGAGATCGGCGAACTGCCGCTCGATGCTCAAGTGAAGCTGCTGCGCGCCCTCCAAGAAGGCGAAATCGATCCTGTCGGCGGCAGCCAATCCGTCAAAGTGGACTTTCGGCTGATCTCCGCCACCAATCAGAATCTGATCAAGCTGGTGCAAGAGGGCCGCTTCCGCGAAGACCTCTATTACCGCCTGAACGTCTTCCCCATCTGGGTGCCGCCGCTCCGCGAGCGCCTTGAGGACGTCACCGAGCTGGCCCGTCATTTCACGGCACGCTTCGCCGCCGAGGAAGGCAAGCACGTGGACGGCACCGACGCTCATGCCGCCGACATGCTGCAGCGCTATAGCTGGCCTGGCAATATCCGACAGCTTGAGAACACCGTGTTCCGTGCCGTCGTCCTTGCCGACAACCCAACCCTGACGGTGAACGAGTTCCCGCAGATCGCCGCTCATGTCGAGGGCTATGCGGTAACCGTACCGCCCGCACCGGCACCCGCAGATCTCACGCCACGCATCGAAGGCCCGGTCATGCTCGGGCAATCTGCCGACACCCCGACGACGATCCATGTGCCGGTAGCCAACGGCAAGGCCTCCGTAGGCATCCCCGCCCTTGGCGCCAATGGCGACATTCGCCCCTTGGAAGCCGTCGAAGCGGACATGATCCGGCTCGCGTTCGGGCGCTACCGCGGCCGTATGACGGAAATTGCCAAGAAGCTCGGCATCGGACGATCCACGCTCTACCGCAAAATGCGTGAGATCGGTCTTGAGGCACGGCCAAACTAAAGGAGCCGGAGTTATGAGGGCGCTTCACGGGATTGCCTTGACGTTGCTGACTGCCGGGCTCTCAAGCCTTCCAGCTCTCGCTATGGAGCTGGAGACTCTCGGCACTCAAACGCGTGGCGCTGAAACGCTCAGCACCGCGATGCTCAGCAGCGAGCCGCTAAGCACGGATTTGCTCAAGATACAGATGTTTGGGACGGTCATGCCTGCCGAGATGGCACCGGCCGCGAAGGCGGTCGTTCCCGAAATCACCGCCCCCAGAACATCCGGTCCCGCAAGCTCACGTGCTGCCCGTCAAGACTCGCGGCTCACGGCGATCCGAGCGGCCTTGCAGAAGCGCCTGTCCGAGAGCTTTTCGGCGACGACCACGCGCAAGACGGACCAGAAAGGCGCGCTCATTACCTATTATGCAGAGCCCGAGCGGCAGCTTCTCTGGGTAGATGAGACGGGCCTGACCGCGCGCGGCAAGGCGGCAATCGCCGAGATTGAGCGCGCCGACACTTACGGCCTCAACGCGTCCGACTATACCCTTCCCGGCCTTGACCACTTCGATGCAAGCGCAACCGATGCGACCGCGACGCTCGCTGCCGCCGAGATCGAGATCAGTCAAGCTGTTCTCGACTATGTGCACGATGCGCGCGGCGGGCGCATCAATCCGCGCAGCGTCTCACGAAATCTCGACCCCAACCTGGTGCTCCCCGATCCGGTTGAGGTGATCGAATCGATTGCCTTTCGCGCCGACCCAGCCGCCTATTTGCGGAGTTTTCAGCCACAGCACCCTCAATTCGAGCGCCTGCGCCAAAGGCTGATCGCCTTGCGTGGCGGTAGCGAACCGGCAAGCGGCTATGAGCCGGAAATCCAGATGCCACTAGGATCACTACTCCAGCTCGGCGTCGTGGATCCGCAAGTCGCGCTACTGCGGACCCGTCTTCAGGTGCCGCAAGGCGACAATCCCGAATTCTATGACGACACGATCGCGCAAGCCGTGAAGAAGTTTCAGCGTGAGCACAACACCTCGGCCGACGGTATTGTGGGTCCGGGCACGCGAGCCCTGCTGAACAAACCTCATCTGCGCAATTCGGGCAGCCCAGCCGTCATCAAGAAGGTCCTGTTGAACATGGAACGCTGGCGCTGGCTCCCGCAGGACCAAGGCGCCTTCTTCGTCACCGTGAACGTCCCCGAATTCATGCTGCGCGTGGTCAAAGACGACGAGACGATCCACACCACACGCGTCATCGTCGGCAAAAGCAAGACACCGACACCGATTTTCTCAAACGATATGAAGTCCGTGGTTTTCGGACCGTATTGGAACGTGCCGAACTCCATCAAGACGGGTGAGATCAGGCCCTATATCCGCCCCTATGGTGGCTGGTACGGACGGCGCTGGGACACGCGGGTGCTTCAGCAACATGAGCTCCACATCAAGTTTAACGGCCAGACCATTGACCCGGCCTCGATCGACTGGAGTCGCGTCGATATCCGCAAACTTCATCTCTATCAGCCGCCGAGCCCCAACAATGTCCTTGGCCGGGTGAAGTTCATGTTCCCGAACAAGCACGATGTGTATATGCACGACACGCCGCAGAAGCACTTCTTCCAGAAGTCGGTTCGCGCTGAGAGCCATGGCTGTATGCGGGTTCAGAAACCGGACGCCTTCGCGGCAGTTATCTTGAAACATGACCGGAACTGGAACGCAGACAAGACGCAGTCTGCCTTCGATACGGGCTACGACAAGCATGTTGCGCTCAACACCCCGGTCCCGGTCTACGTCACCTACTTCACGCTATGGGTGAACGAGGACGGGTCCATCACGACCTTCGAAGACCTTTACGGTCATGATCGGCGCATGAGCGTAGCGCTGCTCAAGAATGACCGCAGCTATGTCGCCGCAAAGAAGCCCCCCGCGGCGCAGCCGGTCCCCATGCGCCAGAGCCAACAGACGCACTACTCGACCGGCTCCCGGTACGCGCAAATTACCCGCTAGCAGCCCTCAACTTTGACGGCCGTTCAGCGGTACCATTGACCTCGCTCCGACGAGGCCGAGGGCGGCGAGTGCCCCCGCATTTGGGGGACCCGCATGCTTTATAAAACCCCACTTAACCGGGCCCATTGAAACTGTTAACTACACTCCGAGTTCGGGGTCACGGTTAATGGCTTTGCCTTGTTTTTCGCTCATTTTATCTCGATACTGTTGCTTATCGGTCGCAGTGGGGAACGCGCGGCCGCGGGCATTGATGAGCCTAAGGGCTTGGTGCCATCGGGGAAAACCGGCTGACAGAGCCGGTGCTTTAAAGTACGGAAAGTCGGGGATGCGATTTCGGGGGAGTAGTGTGCGCCGCGCCATGCTGGGCGCTGGAGTTCTGATGGTGGCCGCAAGCGTAGCCATTGGTCAGGCCGGCACAGCATTAGCCGAAGACAGAACCCTTTCGATGTATGAGATCCACACCAAGGAGACGATTAGCGTCACTTATAAGCGCAATGGTGTGTACGACGAAGAAGCTCTCAAGCAGCTCAACTACTTCATGCGCGATTGGCGCTCCGATGAGCCGACAACGATGGATCGGGAGCTGATCGATCTGATCTGGAGCCTGCACCACGAGTTGGGCTCCCAGGAAGCCATCCACCTCATTTCAGGCTACCGCAGCAAGAAGACCAACGAAAAGCTCAGGCGCGCAGGCGGCGGCCAGGCACGGCGCAGCCAGCACACGCTCGGTAGAGCGTCCGATATTCACTTCCCCGACGTTCCGGTTAAGAAGCTGCGCGCCTCCGCGCTGGTCCAGGAAGTCGGCGGCGTTGGCTATTACCCCACCTCCGGCATTCCTTTCGTCCATGTAGACACCGGCCGCGTCCGCATGTGGCCCCGCATGCCACGGCTGGAACTGGCAGCCCTCTTCCCGAGCGGTAAGACAGGCTATATGCCCCGCGACGGACGGCCGATCACCAAGAAGGACTATCAGCTCGCACTCGCAAAGGGCATGGTGAGCAAGACCCTTGTTGCTTCGGCCGCCCCAGGACTTGCGCCAATGCCGACCCCAAGCCCGCAGCGCATGATGATGGCCGAAGCTGCCCAGCCGGTCCTCGCATCCGCTGCCCTGGACGAATACAAGCCCATGACCCTCGGGCCTGCCAGCGAGCCATTGCCAGAAGAACCTAAGCGCTTTGCCGTGGCCAGTGCCGGCGGCGGTCTTCCCTTTGCGCGGGCAAGCCTGCGGCCGACACAGGTCCGCCATCCAATACCGGCCCAAGCCACGTCCCAAGCCGCTGAGCCGAGCTTAGCGCCTTCAACACCGCCGGTCTCGGCGCAGCAAAAAGCACCCACGCCCGCCTACCAAAGAGCCACAGTGGTCAGCGCGCCCGCATTCGACGACGACCATCCCGATGAGCTGAGCTATGTGCCGTTCGAGACGGCAAGCCTCATGACAGATAAGTCGGTCGCCGAGGATCGCGAGATCGTGCCGCTCACCCATCCCGAACAGCACGACCTCGACTATCTGTTCGACGACATGGACCAGCCCTCTCAATTCGAGCTGCGCCGGACTTCTGGGTATCTCGGGCTTGCCAGCGTTCAAACGCTCTCCGGCCAGGCCGTTAGAAGCCTCTATGCCAGACTACCGAAGCGGGGACCGACCCGCCTCGCGGACGCACGCTAAGCCGCGCATCGTCGAGAGCGTACCCCATCCCTCAACAATTTGCGTAAATGGCGCGGCTTAAGCCGCTTCGGATTCTTCGGGCCCTTCGGCATCCATGCCAAGCGCGTGAAGATAGGTGGTCAGGATCATTTCTTCTTCGCGGCGCTTATTGTCGTCCTGCTTGCGAAGGCTGATCAGCTTGCGAAGCGCCTTGACGTCGAAGCCATTGCCCTTGGCTTCCGCATAGACCTCTTTCAGATCTGCTGAGAGCGCGGCCTTTTCTTCCTCCAGCCGCTCGATACGCGACACGATGGTACGAAGCTGATCCTTGGCTGATGTCTGAAGCTGCACGTGTGGTTCCTCAAGGCGTTTTTGATGATTGGATGAAGCTGCAAGCTTGAGCTGAAATCTCCAGGACGGGCAAGGCATGACGCTGGCTTTTCCAGCTTATCCAATGCCCCTGGCCAAGAGCCCGACAGCAAGGCGTGCAACTCGTTCTATTTGAATAGTTTTTCGAGAAGCTCAGGAGCGCTCCGTCTGGAATTTCGCCTTCCAGTCACCATAGGGCATGCCGTAGACGATTTCCCTTGCTGTGTCCTTGTCCAGCGCAACGCCCCGCTCATCGGCGGCTTCCAAGTACCAAGTCGACAGGCAGTTGCGGCAGAAGCCGGCCAACTCCATCAGATCGATATTCTGAACGTCCGTCCGCTCCTGAAGGTGTTCCACCAACCGCCGGAACGCCGCGGCCTCAAGTTCCGTTTTCGTGGTCTCATCCATGCATCAAGTTCCTCGTCTCAAGCCCTTGCGCCAATCCCCTTTAGAAGGCTCGTGTGCCGATTCTTTGCCCATCAAAGGCCTGTGTGGGAACCGTGGTGCGCAATTGTATGTAGCCCAGGTGCGGACTGGAGCACGTCGGTCACCACCCGCGCAAGATGCGCGGCCCATTCCGCCTGCCCCTCCTCGCCCAAGATCAAATCCTGGCGAA
>Ga0316192_10000094_pt1 | contig 57160 bp, 47 predicted proteins | sample MerIslwburrow_MG_FD_204931 | JGI IMG/M metagenome (GOLD analysis project Ga0316192, IMG submission 204931) | Coastal sediment microbial communities from Maine, United States - Merrow Island worm burrow | ecosystem: Environmental > Aquatic > Marine > Coastal > Sediment | place: USA: Maine...
GTCGCTTGGAACGGGTGTTCAGGGTTCGGCGTGGGGACCTCCATGGGGGTTCTTGCAGCGGAAGGGAGGATAGCCCCCTGGGGGCCCCACGTCGGACCCCAGCAAGATCGCGGTCTCCTGCCCAGGACCTCAGGACCCCAAGCCCTCAGAGGCCAGCCCAAGGAACGCGGGCCGCCCCAACCTCAAGCCCTCAAGGGTCGGCCGGGAGGTACGACTGGACGCCTCAACCCCCAAGCCCTCAGGCCTCTCCAAAGGAGAGGACGAAAAAAGGGGACCGCCAGGCGGTCCCCGAAAATTCTCATCCTCAGTCGATCTACTAGAACGTCCAGCGGATGCCCCACTTCGCTCTCCAACGGGAAAGGAGCGAGTGGAAATCGTACTTGTTGTTGTTGTCCGGATCGGTGATGACCCGGTCGAGGTTGTAGATCGGCTTGCCGTCGTCGGTGACTCCATCGTAACCGACGGGGCTCAGGGTGTTGAAGTTGGCATAGCTTCTCGAACCGGCCTCCTTGTCCAGCAGGTTCATTACGTTGAGGATGTCGAAGGTGAATTGCAGGTTGGTCCCCTTGATGGGAATGTCCTGCGCGAAGTGGATATCCAGGGTATGGAACCAGGGCGCCTCACAGTCGTTCCGCTCGACGACGCCACCGCGCTTGTTGTTGAGACAGTCCTCCGAACGAATAAAGGCGTCCAACTGCTCCCATGTACCATTCGTGATCACCACGTCGTCGGGACCGGACGGGACGTAAAACAGGTCGTTACTGAAGTAGCCGTCCGTATTGATGCCTCCACGGGGGGCCTGAAAGCCGAAAATGTAGGTATAGGGCAGACCCGACTGCAGGTTGTAGAAAGCCGACACCGTGGTGGGCCACCGGCCATTGTCGTTGAAGCGGTAAGCGATGGAGGCGTTGAAGCGGTGCATCACCGAAAAGTCCGACGTCGATAACGAAGCATCGTTCGGGTTGAGCGTCTCGTTGAACTGGAAGTTGGAGACCGCCCGGCTCGACGTGCCGTCATTGACCACCTGGGAGTCTCCGTAGGCGTAAGACACGAAGCCCCAGACCCCGCCTCTGTAGGGCTTCTCCAGCTTGAGGGCGAAGTTGGTCGACTCTCCTTTGTCGGTGTTGGTGATGTAGTACGCACCGCTCACAGCCGAATCGACTCTTTCGAAGAGCGGTCGACCGTCGAAGGGAAGCGTCTCGCCGGTTTCGGTGAGGTTCAGATCCTGGTAGTCGATCTCCTCGATGCTGTCGGTGTAGATGAGCTCGGCCGAGCCGACCAGATCCCACCAGGGGAGCTGCCGGTCGTAGGCGATGTTGTAACGCATCACCTGCGGGAACTTGAAGTTCGGATCGATGAGATTGAACTCACCAAACGATGCGCTACCGATGGCGTCTTCGGGCGGCTGACCGAAAGGATCCGGCTCGAACGAGATGGCTCCCCTTGCCTGCACGAATGTCTGCTCGATACCGGTGCGGGCATACTGGTTGGAGATCCAGACGTAAGGAGTCCGACCGGCGAAGACACCAAGACCACCGCGCAGTTGCTGCTGGCCATTGTTGGAAATGTCCCAATTGAAGCCGATGCGGGGCTGCCAGAGCTGCTCTCCATCCGGCATATTGGAGGTCGACACACCGTAGGTATCGACAGTGAACGGGTTGAAGCTCGGCTCGTCGGGAAAGAACGGGATATCCACACGCAGGCCGTAGGTGAGTGTCAGGTTGGACTTGACCGCCCACTGATCGCCACCGTAGAAACCCCACTGGTTGACGTCGAATTTCTGGGAATCGGATTGGCCCGGATTGACGAAAGTCCAGTCGTATTGCCTGGCGATTCCAGCGTCGAAAGCCGCCATGTCGGAGAACTGGTAGGAGCCGTAGGCGTTCTGGATGAACAGGTTGTCGAAGTTGAAGAACTCGTTGTGGGTTCCCAGGGTGAGGGTGTGGTTGCCCATCAACCAGGTGAAGTTGTCGGTCAGCTCGATGACGTTCTGGTCCAAGGCGTTGCGAACCGAGAAGGGCTCACTGCCGGCCTCGAACTCCTCGGAGTAGCCGAGAGCACGATCCAGGTCCTCCACCTCGATCCAGGGGAAAGTCGAGACCGGCGGCCGGCGATCTTCGATGGTCTGGTAAGTCATTCGAAACTCGTTGAATTTGTTCGAGCCGAAGGTGCTGTTGACCGCAGCCACCAGGGAGTTGGTCTTGTCGCTGATGTCGTAGCCCTCGCTGTCCCACTCGTAGGTGCTCGAGCTGGGCCGGTTGATCAGATTCGCCGCGTCGACATAGTTCCAGCGGGCCGTGATCTGATGCTGCTGACCGACGTTGAAGTCGAATCGGAGAAAGTACCGGTCGGAGTCGGTGGGCCGCACCAGTTCGTTGAAGGGACCCGGATCGAAGCCGTACCTGGATTGCAGGATTGCCTTGAAACGAGCGGCCTGCTCCTGAACGAAAGGATCGCAACCACCGAAGCACTGTCCGCTCGAGCCGTCGAGCGACCATCCTGTAGCGGTGTTTCGGCTGCTGACCTCACCATTGGCGAAAAAGAAGACCTTATCCTTCTTGATGGGTCCGCCGATGCGGAAGCCGTACTGCTCTTCATCGAAGATTCCAGGCTCGCCCAGCTCGTCCTTGCCGTCACCCACAAGGGAATCGTCGAGGGAGTAGTAGAAGACCGACCCCTTGTAGGCATTGGTGCCGTTCCGGGTGATGGCGTTGATGCTGCCACCGGTGAAGCCACCGTTGCGGACATCGAAATCGGCGACCACCAGCTTCATTTCCGCGATGGCGTCCATGCTGATCGGAGGAGTCTCAGTCTGACCACCAGGCGTCCCCGAGTCCGCCAGGCCGAAAAGATCGTTGTTCACGGCACCATCGATCTGGATGTTGTTGAAGCGGGTGCTGCGACCGGCGACGCTGATGGCCTCCGGATCCTCATTCTCCGCCGATGGGACCATAAACGGATTCAGACGCGCAAAATCATTGAAGCCCCGGTCGATGTTGGGCAGATTCTCGATCTGGCCGGTCGAAATGTTACTGGAGGCGCCGGTTCGCGACGCGGTGATCAGTGGATTCGATTCGCCGACCACCGTCACGGTCTCGGTCACCGTCTCGAGCTCCAGGCGAAAGGAGAGAACCGTCGCCTCACCCAAAGCAACCACCGGGTCTGTGACTTCCTGCGGGTGGAAGCCCTCGAGGGTTACGGTGACAATGTACGCCCCGGGCCGAACATTCTGGAAGCTGAAGCGACCATCCGCTCCAGTCTGACCTGAATAGCGTGTACCGGTCTCGGTGTGAACCGCTTCGACACTGACGCCAGGCAGGACGGCGTTGTCGGCATCGGTGACCACGCCGGACAGGACTCCTGTGGTGAGGCCCTGCCCGAAGGCCATGCCGGCGCAGAGCGCCAGGGCCAGAAAGACCAAGGCTCTAGTCGGATACTTCATCGGTGTCCTCCTTCTTCTTCGACGAGGTGAAAATAGATGGGCTTCGAAAGCTCCGCTACCGGGAGCCGTGATACCGCCATGGAGATGCAAGAGGGGTGCTGCGAGGTGTCGATCGAGCTTGGTCACGCTGCCTACTCCCACGACTGCTATGGTGGCGTCAGGCCGAAAACTCCGTCCTGGAGGTAGTGTGCCGGAGGCAGTCTCGAGGCTGCTGCCGGCTCTCCCTGACGCCCGCTCGTCGAACTCGGTGACCCGTCCCCGAGACAACTTCGAGTGCCTGAGCCGCAAGGAACCGAGGCTGCTTCTCGATGCTCATGGATCGGTCGCTCCGGCACTCTTCTCGAAGGCTCTTCGGAGGGAGGAAAAGTCTCTCGAGTGCTTGTCAGTCTACTACACGAGAGCGCTCTCTCGACACAGATTTTTGATGAATTTCAGACATTTCTGCAACGACCTGAGCCCGCAGGACTTAGGCTTCGCCGAGGGTGAAAATATGGGTTCGAAACGACCGTTTTCTGTCCTCAAGCAACCCCGGTCAGTCGACCCCGGTGGAGCCGAAGCCCCCGGAGCCGCGGTCGGTAGCGCTCAGCTCCGACACCTCTCGCACCACCACCCTGGTAACAGGCGACACCACGAGTTGGGCAATGCGGTCGCCACGACGAATAGTGAAGGGCTCACCTCCGAGGTTGGCCAGCACCACCTTCACCTCACCCCGGTAGTCGCTGTCGATGGTGCCGGGGGAATTGAGGAGACTGATGCCGTGTCGGATGGCGAGGCCACTGCGCGGCCTCACCTGGCCCTCCCAACCGCGAGGCAGCTCGAGGACGAGTCCTGTCGGGACCAGGGTCCGCTTCCCCGGATCGAGCAGCAGGTCTTCAGCAACAGCTGCTCGAAGATCGAGGCCCGCGCTGCCAGGAGAGGCCTGCTCTGGCAGCGGTAGACCAGAGGCGTGCTGCAAGCGTCGAACCCGGAGAGTCACTTCATCCACCGGGTCTCCTGCCTGGGCTTCGCTGGTTCTGGCGGCGGCTACCGCCTGGCGGTTGTCCTGAGCCAGGTGCCGAACCCTGCTGGGGTTGCAGGTCCGGCGGAAATGCGCGGCCTATCTGATCAGCGTTCGCCCTCAGGAGGTTCAAACTCCCCGGCACCACCGCGGGAGTCGGAAGAACATTGACGGTGAACCTCCATTCACTGTACTTGTCGCTACCGAAGAACGTCCGGACACCCTCCTCGGTGCTGCGGCTCTTGACACCCTGGATGGGACCCATGGCCTGTCTGCCGCGCCGCGAGCTGGCTCGCCCCGAAGGCGCGCTGCCTCCCGCGAGATCACCTGGGTCTTGACCTGTGGTGAGACCGCCGGTCTTGCGGGCCTGATCCTGAGCTTCTCTGAGCCGGTTTTTCCGATCTTCTCGAGTTTCTCGACCGCGGCGCCCCCTGCCGGCAGGCCTTCCCACCTGCGCCACGACGAGACCCCATTCCCCGCTATCGGTCATGGGGTCCTTCCAGAGCTGGCGCAGGCAGCGCGGCTTGGCGCTCAATAGCTCTTCGAGACTGACGGGCTGGCGCCCGAACCGCAGCTGGAAGACTCGGATCGCCTCGGCGTACTGGAGCCCCCGAAACACCAGTTCCGCCTCCCGATCACGCTGCACGATCTGACTCCACATGGGCATCGCGGCGGCCACCAGGATCGTCATGACGGTCGTGATCACGACCAACGCCACCAGGGTGAAGCCCTGCCGCCCCTGGTCGGCGACCCCTGACCGCGAACGGGACCCTCTGCCTCGCTGCTGATTCAAGAGCCGAGTTCTCACCACTCGTAGTATGGAGTTCCTGACACGCTCAGTATCATGGAGCCCGATCGCACATCCACGATTCCAGGCTGTCCATCCTCTGGCAGGTCGGTCTCGGCCGGTATGAAATCTGGATCGGGCTCATCATAGATCTCCACCCAGGTGTCGGACCGTTTGGTGATCGGATCTACGGGCATGGCGCGAAAGTAGCCTTCTTCAACCAGGGCTTCCAGCGTTGGTGGATAGTAGCCCTGATCGGCATGAAACTGATCGATGGCGTCCCGAAAAGTTCTCAGGTCCGACTTGAGAACCGCCTCGGCGGCTTTCCGAGGCACGTTCTTGAGCGCCGGCATGGCCATGGTGGCCAGGATACCGACGATAGCGACCACGACGATCAGCTCGAGGAGGGTAAAACCGGCATTTCTGCGGTCTCTTGTTCGACAGGTCATCTTCACCACTCCTGATAGGGCACTCCGTCGAGGCCCACCCCCTCGCTCAGCGAATAGACATCGAATACGTTCTCGCCCCCCCAGGAGCCTGAATCGAAGTCGTCCTGGTAGCTCCTCAGGCCCCATTCGGCCTCCCCGGTCATGGGATCCACCGGTATGCGACGCAGAAATCTGACCGACTTGTCGATCAGACCCACGACCTCGACACCTTCTACCAGGAGCTCCAACTCTGCCGGGTAGCCGTCGGTGGTGAGCTCCACGGCAATCAGTCCCGCGTCGCTGTATCGTTTGAACTCGTCAATCGCGTTGCGCATCTGGCGCAGAGCCTGGCGCAACTCTAACTCCTTGCCGCGTTTGATGGAGTGCTTGGCGGTGGGCAGGGCGACCGCGGCGAGGATGACCAATACCGAGCAGACGACTACCAGCTCCACCATGGTGTAGCCAAGACTCACGTGCACGCCGAACCTCGATCTGACGCTGGACATCTCTTGGTGCTCCATCCACCAACCGACTAGCCGGGGGGCGGTGAGGAGTCGTCTGGCCTGGTCGGCCTCTCGGCAGTATCTCTCCTTTTAGCGGTTCCCGAGACCCGAACCACGGCCTGGGCCCGGCCAATGGGGGTGATCGGCTTCAGTCGCTTGTCCAGGGCCCGGCCCTTCTCGAAGCTCAGGCTGGTCTGACCAGCCTCCAGGGCCCGGAATCGCAGGCTGGCGACGAGGCCATTGCCGGTGACCCCGGGTTGCTGCCCAACGCGACTGGCTCCCAACACGATGCGCCCCGGGCTGGAAGAGTCAGCCATGAACTTCGCCTGGCCCGCGGAACCCAGAAAACCTCCCCGTTGGACGTGGATCACTTCCAGAACCCGTGGATCGAAGACCAGGGTCACCGGCAGATGCGAGACCGGTACCTTGGCGCTCGCTACGAGCTGCACTTCGAACGTCGCGCCCGGCGCCACCAGCGGTCGGGGTGGCTGGAGCTCGAGCTCCACCTTGGGAGGCCCCTTCTCGGCGTCCTCGACCTGTCCGTCTCGTTCGACCTGAAGAGCCACCGACAGCATCGTCGGTGTGAGCCCCGTCAGCGAAGAGCTCGAGGCCTGGTCGTTGGGCGGTGGCTCGTCAAGTGGATCGTCACCCAGAGGTCCGTCCCCGGTCTCACGGTCCACCGGGCCTTCGAAGATGTCGCCCGGAGCCGCGGACGGCGTCAGATTGATCGATTCGGGAGGCTCCTCGGCCCCTTCCTCGCCTTCACCTGCCGAATCCTGCAAGCCACGCGGCAGATTCTGTATGCGGCGGCGGATCATCTCGCGGATCCGCTCGGCATCCTCGTCCTCGCCTTCGTCGAAGGGCCCCTCCACCTCCGACTCGACCCGGGGACTGCCGCCTCGGAAAGTGATGTTGGCCTCGGTCCCGACCCAAATTGGCGCCAGATCTTCCTCATCCACATTCGGGGTCCGGATGATGTGAGGGGTCAATGTCAGGATCAGGTCGGTGCGCTTGGCGTCGGTCTTCTTGTGCGTGAAGAGCCGCCCGATCAGTGGCAGGTCCATCAGTCCGGGTATTCCGGTGTCGGTCACGGTCTCGTCGGTGCGAATCAGCCCGGCGAGGAAGTTGGTCTCGCCGTCCATCAGGCGGATCGTGGACTCGACGCGGCGCGTGCCGATGATCGGCTGCTGCTGGTCTCCGACGCCGGTCACGAACCCGGAGATGTTGCTCACCTCGACTTTGAGCTCGAGAGTGATCTCCTTGTTGTGGTGCAGGCGCGGCTGAATGTCGAGACGAATGCCGATGTCCTGGTACTGAAACGAGGTGATCGGCACGATGTTGCCGCCGATGGTGCCCGAAGTATTGAAGGTTGTTACCGGTATGGGCACCTGATCGCCGATGTGGACCGTGGCCTGTTCGCCATCGCTGATTCGCACCTGCGGACTGGCCAGCAGCTGCGCCTCGGTGCTGGTCTTGACGAAGTCGTAGACGAAACCCGGGATGGTCACCAGCCAGTCGCCCTGATTAATGAATTCCAGGTCCGACACCCGGAAGGCTCCGGAGTCCCCGACCTGCAACGTCGGGTCCAGAAATTGCGTGATCGTGTAGTCGGTCAACAGGACCCCGAGCTCCTGCAGCTTGCTGGTGTTGATCTGAAGCAGCTCGACGTCTATCACAACTTCGCCGCGTGACTTGTCGTTGGTGCGGATGATGCTCTCGGCCACCTTTACCTTGTCGGCCGTGTCGCGCAGCGCGATGGCGTTGAGCTGGTCGTTGGCGGCGACACTCTTCGCCCCTACCAGGCTGCGCAGCATGGTCATTACGTCTTTGACCTCGGCATTGGAGAGGAAGAACGTCTGGATGACGAGATCCTCATAGGCCCGCCGATTCTGTGGACTGTCCTCGACGACGATGATCGACTGCTCGTTGAGGACTTTGTAGAAGTGGCCGGAGGCCCGCATGAGGATTTCCAAGGCCTCCTGCGCCGTAGCGTCCTCCAACTCGATGCTGATCTTCTTGTCCTTCATCTTGGGATCGAACAGGACATCGATGCCAAAGGCCCTGCCGAGAGCGCGGTAGATACTGGTCACGCTGACCGGTTTCGGAAAGCTCAGTGAGATCGGCTCGTTGGAGCGAGGGTTCAACACCGGCGGCTGAGCGCGGCTGCCCCGCATGCTCTCCTTCATCTCGGCCAGGGTTTCCGGCTGCGATCCGTCTTCTTGCGCTCTAGCCTGAGCGTAGATGGCCTTTTCCAACTCGACTTGTGCGTACTGATTGCTCGGATCAAGCTGAACCGCCTGGCGGTACTCTTCGATGGCCCGATCCAGCACTCCCGCGTCGTAGAGATCCTTGCCGCGCTCGAAGTGCATCTGGGAGGACTTGATCTTGGCGCGCAGTAGTCCCGTTCGATAGGAGACATTGCTGGGGTGCTGGTCAGCCAGCTCGAGATACAGCAACACCGCCGTATCCCAGTCGCCCTTCTGCTCGGCTATCTGAGCATCCCGCGCGTCTCGATAGCCGGAGCACGCCGCCATCAAGAGCGCGAGGCCCAAAGCCGCGAGTCTTCGAGTATGGTTGCTTGGCATCTTCACCGCCTTCAGCATTCTACCCTCCCGCCGCCAGACGGATCGCGGGTTCGTCCGGATAGTCGAGGTAGCCGACATCTACGGATTCCAACCCGATCTGCCTGATCACGAAATGACCCTTCAAGACCCCACCCTCCAGAGCGTTGAAAATCTCGGCCCCGTCGCTGAAGACCGCCAGGCGCTTCTGTCGAGATCCGAAACTGCCCAGAAACTTCAAATTGAAGTCCGGCAGCACGGGCCTGCCGGACGCGGCGGCCTCCTGACGCCTTTGCGCCTCCATGGCGCGCCGCAAAGCCTCCTGCGCTGCGGCCGCCCGCTCGGCCTCTCGCGCGGCCTCATCGTCCTCATCCTCGGTAGGCTCCGCTTCTAGCGTTCTGGCCTCTCCGAAGCGAAAGGGGTCTCGGCCAGGTCTGAACCGACCCGCCACCTTCTCGAGGTCCTCGAGGTGCAACTCGACCACTCCCGGCGAGTCGACTACCGATCGGACCGTCCCACGCTCGGCAGCCTGACTACGATTACCAGACTCGCTCGACCCGGAGCCTGCCGTGATGCGCGGCCCGAATTGCCGCCATACGGCGACGAGCATGAGCACCAGGAGCACCCCCAACAGCACCTTCTGCCGCTGGTCTTTGCTCATCAGCTCGACACTCCTGACTGGTCTTCCCCGAGCTGGTCCCGTTCATCCGGCACGAAGAGAGTCGAGATCGTCATCGAGACCCGAATGAACGGTCCATCCCGCGTCCCACCGCTCAGCCGAACCGATTCGAGGATGAGGAACAGATCGGAGACCTCGATCAGGTTGATGAAACTCCGCAGCTCGGGGTAGCTACCCTCCACAGAAAAGACGAGTGAGCGCTTCAACAGACCCCGATCCTTCAGCAGCGTTTCAGGATAGCTGAAGCTCGAGTACTCGACACCGGCCATCTGAGCCAGTCTCTTCACCTCCGCGATCACCGCGGTCAGTCTCTGGCTCTCCGGAGTAAGCCACTCCTTGTAAAGCCGGTCGACGAGCTCCCGGTTGCGCTTGGCCTCGGTCAAGATCTCTTCAAGGGCAAGTCGATCCGCCTCGAGCTCTTCCACCCGAGCCTGCCGTCGCTCGACCCTCCCGGCCTGGATTTGTGCCTGACCGGCAAGCAGGAAGCGGTAGGTGGAGAGCACCGCCAGGTTCAGCCCAACCAGAATCAGGGCCGGCAGCCAGAACTTGAGTCGCGCCCGCCAGGCACCCTGCGACGAGGTCATTCGCCTCCCTCCATCGACTCCAGGCTCTCTACGACCGGAGCCTGACCAGCCTCTTCATCGACCTCAAAACGCTCGGCGTCGCTTTCAACAGTCGGCAGGTACAGCACGGAGAGAACGAAACTGCCTTCCTGCCCTTCGGCGAAAGACTCCCGCGTCAGATCCGGATCGAAGAAGCTGGGATGCGCGAACAGGGCATCCACCAACTCCAGGATAGCCTCGGGGCTGCGGCTCGTTCCCTGTAGATCCACCTTCACCATCTCTTCGGCAGCCTCGGACGAGCGGCTACGCCGGTCGGCGGAACCGGCCGCCACGCTCTTGGGTGAGATTCCCTTCATCTGAACCGCCGCCGGAACGACCTCGGCCAACCGATCGAACAGGGAGCTCCAGGAGAAAGTCCGCAGGGCAATCTGGGTGTTGAGAAACGACACCTGCTCATTCTGCCCCGCGAGATTCAGCTGCGCCAACTCGCCACGCAGCCGCTCGACCGCGTCGGTCTCCTGGATCAAGCGCTCGTCCGCCTCCCGCAGCAACTCCTGCTGTTCGCCCGTGCCTTCGATGTGCCTGTAGTACAAGGCGACGTTGAGCGCCAGTAAAGCCAGGCCGAGGATCCACAGTAACGCCGACGTGCGGATCACCGGCTGCTCGTTCACGAAGGGCCTCGAGGCCAGATTCATCTCGGTGGGCCTCATGGGATCCTCTGGACCGCGGCTCCGAGCACCGGCGCCAAATCGTTCATCGAAGCCCCGGACAGGTCTCCTGCGAGGGACAGGTGTTGGGCCTCCAAGGGCAGGGCTGGGAAACCGAAGCTCTCTTCCAACCAACCCGACCAGGGGGCCAGGGACTCCTCCGGACCGACCAGTAGGACACGCTCCAGCGCGACATCGCCCAGCAGCTCCTCGAGAAATACCCGGGTCAGGTTGAGGTCCCGGGTCACCATTGCCTCGGGCAGCTCGGCGATCGACTGACCGGCCAGCGGTCTGTGGCGATGCACCAGGGGCTCACCGCGGTAGGTGAACGACAAGCTGTAACCATCGTCGGTCAGCAGGGCCACGGCTCCGAGCTCCACGTTTCGCAAATTGTGGCCCACAGCACTCAGCGTGCCCAGGCTCTGGTTTACGAGATTACCGATTCGGATTCCCTGCTCGGCGAACAACTCCTCGATTTGGCTCAGGGGCTGGTCGAGCCCGAAGCCGATCAGGACGCGCTTGGCACCCTGACGATTCTGCAACTGGGCCAGCTCCATCTCGCGAAGTCGCAGGTCCTCCACCTTGAAGGGGATGATCTGCTGCAGCTTCCACCTCAAGATCTCCTCTCTCGCCTTGGCGCCCCTCGGGAGCTTCTCGATCTCGACTACGGCCAGCCGCAGCCAGGAGTCTGGAAGCACCAGGGAGGCTTCGATGACTGGCGAGTCCAGAGTCCCCAGCAGCTCTGTCAGCGGCTCTCGAAACCACTCCGGATCACGAAGGCTGCTGCCAAGAGGCCCCGGCACAAAGGCCTCCTCTCCCATCCCTACCTCCCGGTAGGCGGACATGCTCCAACTCTGCTCGCCTTCGACAAAGTGACCATAGCGGAGCCGCGCACCATCCAGCGCGAAGACATGCGGTGGCATCGCCACCGGCTCGAGGCCCAGGAGGCTTCTACTCCACAAAGGTAACTTTGTTGATCTCACGTAGTGTGGTCACTCCCTCGAAAACTCGCTGCAGGGCAGACTCTCTCAAGAAGATCATGCCCTCTTCCTTGGCTGCCCGCTTGATCTCCGACGCGGGTCGCCGTTCCAGGATCAACTCACGAATATGATCGGACAGGTCCAATAGCTCGGAGATGGCAGTTCGTCCCAGAAAACCGGCCCCACTGCACTCGATGCACCCTGCACCCTCGAAGAAAGTCAGATCGCTGACGATCGCCGGGTCGAGGCCACTTTCCATGAGCAGCTCCTCCGACGGCTGCACCTCGCGCTTGCAATGCCCACAAATGTTGCGCACCAGCCGCTGGGCCAAGACGCAGTTGAGGGCCGAGACGAAATTGTAGAGATCGACGTTCATGTTGAGGAAGCGTCCCAGCACGTCCACGACGTTGTTGGCATGCACGGTAGTGAAGACCAGATGCCCTGTGAGGGCCGACTGCACAGCGATCTGCGCCGTCTCCTCGTCGCGGATCTCACCCACCATGATCTTGTCGGGATCGTGGCGCAGAATGGAGCGCAGGCCTCGAGCGAAGGTCAGCCCCTTCTTCTCGTTGACCGGGATTTGGGTCACGCCACGCAGCTGGTACTCCACCGGATCCTCGATGGTGACGATCTTGTCCTCCGAGGACTGGATCTCCGACAGGCAGGCGTACAGCGTAGTGGTCTTACCCGAGCCCGTAGGCCCGGTCACCAAGACCATGCCGTAAGGCTCACGAATGAACTTCCGAATCTTGTGGATCGTCGCATGATCGAATCCCAGAACATCGAGGCGCAGGCTCCGGAACTCCTTGCTCATGGACTCCTTGTCGAGGATACGGATCACTGCGTCCTCGCCGTGGACCGAAGGCATGATGGAGACGCGGAAGTCGATATTCCGACCTTCGAAACGGAGTTTGAACCGACCATCCTGCGGAATCCTCTTCTCGGCGATATCCAACTCGGCCATCACCTTGACGCGGCTGATGATCGTCTGATGGTGCCGCCGGTCGATGGGCTCCATGGCCTGGTAGAGCACCCCGTCGATGCGGTACTTGATGATCACCTCGGTCTCGCGAGTCTCGATATGGATGTCACTCGCCCGACGCTGGATGGCATTGAAGATCGTCGAGTCGACCAGCTTGATGATGGGACTGCCGTCTGCCGTAATGCTGTCCAGGGACAGGACCTCGTCACCGTCCGCATCTTCCTGGACCAGCTGCAGCCGGAAGTCCTCGGATGCCTCATCGAGAACGCGTTGGGCACCCTCGGACCGCTTCAGGATCTCCTCAATCGCCGAGCGCCGACCCAGCTTGGCCTCGATGGGTTTGCCCAGCAGCAGCTCCAGCTCGTCCAGCTTGGTGATGTCCACGGGGTCGACCATCACGATGATCAAACGGCCATCCCGCTGAGCCTCGGGGACAAAGTTGTACCGCAGCATGGTGTCGAAAGGTATGGACCGGAGAAGATCGTTATCGATACGGAAATGGTCCATGTCCACCAGCTCCAGCCCGTACTTCCGGGCCAGCTCAACCGCCTCACGCTCCTCCCGGCGATGGTTCGTCCCCAGGCCTTCGGCCGGCCCCACCAGTGTTACGCCCTCTTCCGATCGCTCTGCGCTCACGACTCGACTCTCACCTTCCTCTTGCGATGCAATACACCCACAGCGGCCGCATCACTGCACCTGTCCGAGCAGACTGAACAGCGGCAGATAGACCGAGATCAACAGCGTCGCCACGATAATCCCCATCAGCACCAGCATCACCGGCTCGAGCAGGCTCAGAATGCGCTGCAGGTTCGTCTCCACCTCCTCGTCCAGGAAGTCCGACACATCCGACAGCATGGAATCCAGCGAACCGGTGGCTTCCCCGACCTCGACCATGTCGATGACGATATCCGATCCGACTCCGGCCTCATCCAGACTGATGGAAAGGGACTGGCCTTGACGCACATTGTCGATCACCGGTTCCAGACGCTGCCTGAAGGAGGGATTGCTCACCGCTCCGACCGCCACCTCGAGACTCGTGACGATCGGAATTCCGCCAGCCAGCAGTGTGGCCAACGATCGACAGAACTCCGACAGTCCGAGGCGGTGAAAAATAGGGCCGAGCAGCGGAATCCGCAACTGCAGCCTCGAAATGGCACCACGTCCGGACTCTGAACGGCTCATGCGGATACCTACCAGGATCAGCACGACCAGAAAGGTGAACAGATAGACGAAGTTGTGCTTGACAAAGAGCGAGAGACCCATGGTCATGCGAGTCAGCAGCGGCAGATCGACCCGCAGATTCGAAAAGAACTCTGTAAATCTGGGCATCACCCAGATCATCATGACTGCAATGAGGGCCACAGACAGTCCAACCAGTGCAGCTGGGTAGACCAGGGCGGAGACGATCCTCTTGCGAGTCTCTGTCACCAGTTGCTGATACCGGATGAATCGGCGAATGACCTGCTCCATCTCGCCGCTGCGTTCGCCTGCTTGGAGCGTTGCAGCGTAGAGCGGAGGGAACATGTCGCCGAAGGCTCCGATGGCCGCGGACAAGTCTTCTCCGCCCTTCACCCGGTCCCGCACGTCACGTAAAGCGGCCTGGAAGACCGGTTCCCGCTGCCGCCCCAGCACCAAATCCAGGGCTTGCATCATCGGCAGGCCCGAGCGCAGCAGGGCTGCCAGCTCCTGGTTGAAGATGGTCAGAGCCCTGGGGCTGACCCGACTTGCCGTGCGCTTCCGGCCGGGCAGCCGCAGCTTGCCCAGAGCCCCACGGCGGCGTAGGTCGAACAGGTGGTAGCCACGCTGGGTAAGCTGCTGCCTCAGCGTCGCCTCGTCGGCCGCCTCGAAGACGTCCTCCAGGATGCGCCCGTCCGATGTGCCGACCCTACAAAGGAACTGCATTCTCTTCCTCGCCGCCTTCTAGTCCCTATCGCCTGCCATCGCACGTGCCCTATTCAGGGGCTTTTCCAAGGTGCAATGGATGACGACCATGAGTGCTTGTTCACTCGATTCGGTGCGCGCCAATCCGAGGATCATCGGTTTGTCCAACCAGAGGCTCAGATTAGTGTGAATCAACACTTCCACCTCGCCGTCCTGTTCCCGACGCGCCACCTGGAAGCCATACAGTTTGACCCGCCTGTCGACCTGCACGACGCCGACTCGAAATCGGATCTGGAAATCGGCGCCGATCCAGGCTTCGAGTTGCTGGTTCTCGGGCACCGCCAGGTCGGTTCCTGAAAGCAGCTCGAAACTGTCGTAGCGCAGCAACTCCCGCAACCGGTCGACGAGTGCGGGCGGCAAGCCCTCGGCCACCTGGTTTGCCTTGTCGGTTCGGTCCAGGCCCGCCCGAACGACGCGGACCTCGAATCTGAGAGTTGGCGCAGGAAGGTCGAACTCTGCGAGCAGCACGAGGGCTCGGTCGACCGTTTCGGATACGTCTCGAACCACCAGAGTATTGTCTACCGGGCGCAGCTCCACGGCGCCTCGGGCTGTGAGCAGGGGGTGGATCAGATCGATGGCTTCCGATGCAGCCCGATGCTGCAGGGTGAAGGTACCCGTCACTATCGGACCCGATTCGGTGGCCACCACCGCGGGCGAGACCAGAATTGTCGCCATGAAAACCGCCAAGGCGAGAGTCCTGCATGAAGACTTTGAAGTCACTGGATAGTTCGTCGGCGAGCTTGGGGTTGGAGGACCCGCCACTCACTGTCTCTTTCTCCCTTCGACGACCATGTCAGATTTGAACACCTGAGACGCCTCTAGAGATCCAAGGTCTCGTCCACGATCATTACCACGGCAAGGTCCTCTTCGGTTAGCTGATACACCCTCGCCTCGGGGCGGTTCAACTCTTCGATGACTGGCGGTACCGTCCTGTCATCGACCCACGACTGCCATTCAGACCGCGCTTCAGGTTGGCGCTCGGACATCGCATCCACCAGCGATTCCGCGCCATCCTCGAGCGGCCGCCCACCAGCCAGCGGCAGCAGCGCAAGGGCGAAAACCAGACTCGCCGCCACCATGGCCGTCTTCCTGCCACCTCTGGGCCTGATTCTCTCAGCCGTTTCGATGGCTCTCGACCGGCGCAGAGTCCTGACAGAGGCTTGAATCTCGGCGATCTCGGCCTCGCCGATCGAGTCGGTCTCGAGGAGTGAGAAAACGACCGTCGGATTCTCTTCGACGGCGGCTCGCCGACATGACGAACAAGCTCGTAGGTGCTCGACAAGCTCTTGTCGCAGATCGAGGTCGAGGTCGGCGAGGCTGTCGGCAGAAAGCCCCAGGATCCCACGGTCGGTCAGGTACTGGCAGCTACTCTTCACGGGTCCTCTCTCATCGAATCGATCGGTGAGCCCGGGGAGTATTCGGGGAAACAGGCCTCGAGCTCTCGCTTCAGCTTGCGTCGGGCCACGAACAAGTGATTGCGGACTGTCGAGGCTCTGCAGCCGACCATGGCCGCAACTTCCTTGGTGTCGAAGCCCTCAATCGCTCGCAACACGAATACGACTCGTTGGCGACTGCTGAGGCAGCCGACGAGCTTGAGGAATATCTCCTCGACCTCTCGCTGCTCGAGCTCAGCCAGGCTTCTCCTCTCGCTGTCCACTGCCCGCAGTGACGAACCGGCCAGACCCAAGGCTCGCTCTCGTCGTTGCCGAGCCCGCAGATAATCGATCGTCAAGTTGGTGGCTATCCGGTAGATCCAGGTATTTGGGCTCCATCGATCCCGGAACTCGTGTCGGTGCTCCCAGACCCTGACGAAGGTGATCTGTACGATGTCCCTGGCCTCCTCCGGGTCACCCGACATTCGGCCCGCCACGCTCATTAGGCCGGCTGATTTTCGAGCGATCAACTCATCGAGAGCCCCCTCTTCATCCTGCTGGAGGGCTTTCATGAGTTGTCGATCCGAAACCTCCTGCCAGGAGGGTCGCTTGTCGGGCGAAGTACGGACTAGAGAAGGCATGGTCAGGTCCCTATACTCTTACGAACGGAAGTCCGTCAGCATCTAGTCGCGGCCTAGACTTTGCCCACCGGAGGACGCAACGGTTCGGTGGATCACTCTCCATTTGCCGCTGCATTCCCAAACCCGCGGAGTTCTCACAGGGCCCTAGCGGGAATGGGGCTAGAATGCCGATGCCACGACGGCCTCTGATTTCGTGACTATGGGGTTTCGCAGGCATGTCGGACACCGCCGCCGGTAGTGATGAATTATAGAACTGGATGCCGCGTCCAGGGTCGTAGCGACAAGTAGCCATGTGGATTGTCTATCAGTTGGTCGCCATGTTGGCCATGATCCTCGCCGCACCCTTCTTGCTGATGCAACGCGGTCGGCACTACTTGAGGACCATACCGGGGCGTCTGGCCTTCTACGGAGGCCCAGTCCCGCACAGTCCTGTCTGGCTACACGCCGTATCGGTGGGAGAAGTCGGGGTGGCAGCCACCCTGATCCAAGCGCTGCCCCCCGAACAACCGCTGCTCGTGACCACAATAACGCCCACCGGCCAGGAGCGCGCACAAGACCTGCTCGGAGACCGGGCCGCCATTTCCTACCTGCCTTACGAGACCGATCTCGCCATTCAGCCCTTCCTGAGGCGCTTCGGACCCCGGTCTCTGATCCTGGTCGAAGGAGATCTCTGGCCACTGCTCCTGGCACGGGTAAAAAGAAGACGTCTACCGGTGGCTGTTGTGAACGGCAGAATCAGCGACCGCAGCTTCCGACGCATGAAACGCCTGCGACCGCTGCTCGGTCCTCTTCTGGGGCGGGTCGACGGATTCGCGGTCCAGACCGATGAGGACCGGCGACGCTTGATCGAGCTCGGGGTCTCCGCCGAACGCGTACGACGCACCGGCAACTTGAAGTTCGAACCCTCCGAGGTCGAGCCGCAGCCCTCACTGGAATCCAGACTCACCGAGCTCGCCGCAGGGCGACAGATTCTCATCGCCGGCTCTACGATGCACGGCGAAGAGAGCCTTGTCCTGGACAGTTTCGGACAGCTTGGCGGTGGAAAACGCGCCCTCCTGGTTGTGGCTCCGCGCCATCCAGAAAGATGGAACGAAGTTGAAGATCTTCTGAAGCGAAGGGATCTGGAGGTGCTACGCCGCTCGCAGTGGACCTCGGGTGAGCGACCCGATGTGGTACTCCTGGACAGCCTCGGTGAGCTGGCAGCTTTGTACCGGGTGGCCGATGCTGCCTTCATCGGTGGGACACTGGTCCCGACCGGGGGTCACAATCCACTGGAGGCGGCTCGCTTTGGAGTACCGACCGTCGTCGGTCCATCGATGGAGAATTTTCGAGAGATCGCGGAGATCTTCGATCGCGCTGCCGCGTGGGAAAGAGCCGCAGATGCAGCGCAGCTGGCCAGAGTCTGGGAGCAATGGCTGGATGACCCCGAGGCGGCACGCCGCATCGGCCGACGAGGCGCCGAGGTCGTAACCGAAAACAGGGGCGCACTGGAGAACACGTTGGCCTTTCTTCGGCCGCTCCTGGCGCTCGACAAGGCAGAAACGGATTGAAGGCTGATAGGCCCCATGAGTACTGTTCTGCCCCGACCCATACCCTCCCGATCGCCGTGGCAGCTGCTCTATGGCGCCGCTCACTCCGCTCGCTGGCGATGGTTCGCGAGACGTTCGAAACGGCTCCCGAGGCCGGTGGTAAGCGTTGGCAATCTGCACTGGGGAGGCACCGGGAAGACTCCGTTGGTGGCCGCCATTGCGGGCCATCTACGGGATCGGGGAATGCGCACTGCGATTCTCTCGCGGGGATATCGGAGCCGAGGCAGAGGGGTGCGGATCGTCAGCGCTGGCGAAGGGCCTTTGCTCGGCCCCAAGGTAGCCGGAGATGAACCCGTGCTGCTGGCTGGCTCTCTGCCCGGCGTATCGGTACTGGTCGGCCCTGATCGTTTCGAAGCCGGTCGGCACGCACTGGAACGCCTGGACCCCGCTCCGGAGGTCTTCGTTCTCGATGACGGCTTCTCTCACCTGCGACTCTTCAGAGACATCGATCTGCTGGCCTTTCCTTCTGACGACCCATTTGCTGGCGGGCGGCTGCTTCCTGGTGGACGGCTGCGCGAACCGTTGTCGGCAGTCCGCAGAGCCGATGCGGTCATCCTCACTGGAGATACCGAACTGGCCGGCTCTGATATCGCGACGGCTTTGCGGGACTTCGGCTTCGAGGGCCCCGGATTCAGCTCACCGACTCGTATCGAGGCACCTCGACTGGCAGCCGGAGGAGCGCTGCCGGAGGGATCGCGGGTGCTATTGGTCGCTGCGATTGCCCGACCCCAGCGCTTTCTCGAAGCAGCCCGGCTGTTCGACCTCGAAGTCGCAGAGACTCTTACCTTTCCCGACCACCACGACTACCCCTCTTCCAGCCTGAGCAGCATCGAAGAGGCATTCGAAGACTCTCGCGCGGTGGCGGTGCTGACGACTACCAAAGACGAGGTCAAGCTCCTGGGACGTCTGGATAGCCCTCTTGCCAGCCTGCCTGTCCGGGCTGATCCAGAGGAGGAGTTCTGGACCTGGCTCGACATGCGCCTCGATCAGCAGATAGCGGCCATGAGCTGACTTTCGACCTCCTGTACTATTCTGCGGTACCCGGAGAAACCTCTACCACCATGGAAACCGTGGTCATCGCTCCCAACTGGGTGGGCGACACCGTTCTCGCCCAGCCCGTCTTCGACGCCCTCGCCGCCGGTGGCAGAAAGGTGACGGTCCTGGCCCGACCCCACCTGCGATCACTGCTGAGTCTGATGCCCAGCGTCAGCGACTCACTGACTCGTAGCACGTCTGACGAGCAAACGGTCGAAGCGATGCGCGCGCGGAGATTCGACGAGGCCGTGATCTTGCCGAACTCCTTTCGCTCTGCTTGGCTGCCATTCCGGGCCAGAGTACCCGCACGATGGGGCTACGGCGGCCGATTCCCTTCCTGGTCTTTCCGGTCACCACTTCTGAAACCCTCGGTGAGGCGACCCAAGGTCTCTGGTCGCCACCAGTCGGCCGACTACCAGGAACTGCTGGAAGCGATGGACGCCCCGGTGCCGAACATCTGGCAGCCTCACCTTACCCTTTCCAAAGAGGCACAGACGACCGGGCGGGACCTGCTCGCTCGGGCACGGGTAGCTCCAGGCCCGGCACCCGTCGTTGGACTCTTTGCCGGCGCTGAGTTCGGCCCCAGCAAGCGATGGCCGTGGCGGCGCTTCGTGGCGCTGGCGCGCGATCTCCGGCGCACCCGACCTGAGGTGAGAATCGTTCTCATCGCCGGTCCCAAGGAGCTCTGGCTGGCGGTCAGAATCCACGAGGAGACTGGCAAGATCCACCCCGTGGTTGGACCCGACCTGGACCTGGCCAATCTGGCTGCGGTACTCGACCAACTCGACCTGCTCGTCACGAACGACTCGGGACCGATGCATTTGGCGGCAGGACTGGGAGTTGCCTGCGTCGCACTCTTCGGTCCCACCGACCCTACTCGCACCCGACCCGTTGGCCATCAGCACCAGGTGCTCTGCACCGACCGCTGGTGCTCACCCTGCTTCCGAAAACGGTGCCCCCTGATCCACCACCGCTGCATGCGGGATCTGAGCGTCGATCAAGTGGTTGAGAGGAGCGCCCACCTTCTCGACTCCCTCGAATAGGGGTTGAGGCGTCCGGAGCTTTGCTCCGGCCGATCTTTGAGGGCTTGGGGGCTTGGGGTCCTGGGGTCCTGGGGTCCTGGGGTCCTGGGGTCCTGGGGTCCTGGGGTCCTGGGCAAGAGATCATCCTCTTTCAAGGAAGATGTCAATGGGAGGTCCGTCCGGTTGGTCCGCTGGGGGACGGCGCAAGGACTCGAGGGCGCAGGGGCCTAAGGGCGCAAGGGCTTAGGGGCGTAAGGGCTTAGGGGCGTAAGGGCTTAGGGGCGTAGGGGCCTAAGGGCGTAGGGGCGTAGGGGGCTAGGGCTTGAGCCTCTGTTCCCCCAAGCCCTCAAAGACTGGCCGGAAGCAATGCCCGGCCACTTCACCCCCCACTGCCCCAAGGATCGGCAGGGAGGTACGACGGCCTCCTCAACCCCCAGGCCCTCAAAGACCGCCCGGCGCAAAGCGCTGGGCGCCTCAACCCAATTCAAACAGGGGATCTCCCCCTTCGACCGGCTGGCCTGCAACGACAAAGACCTTCTTGACGACACCAGCCCGTTCGGCCTGGATCTCGTTCTCCATCTTCATGGCTTCGAGCACGACCAGGCCCTGGCCCACCGTGACCTCGTCGCCTTCCTGAACGAGAAGCTCCACGACGCGCCCTGGCATGTAGGCGGTCACCCTTCCCAGGCCCTCCTGGCTCCGACTATCGGAGCCCTGTCTGGCTAGATGGGTCAGGGGATCGAGGACCTCCACCTCTTCGATCGATCCACGATGGCTGATCTGATAGCGGCTTTCCTCGCGGCTCCGAACAGCGACTTCGAACTGCCGACCCTCGATGATCAGGCTACGGACCGAACCGTTGGTGGCAACGGTGTCGACGAGGTATTTCCTGTCCTCGATCTTGACCTCGATCCCCGATCCCAGGTGCTCCAATTCCACTCTCGCCTCGTGACCATTGCTGAGAACGATCAACTCCATGGCTCACCCCGCAGAGACTCCCGGCGCCCAGTCTGGCGCCACTGACTTCTCAGCCCTCCCTGCTGAACAGGGGAGCCGGAGACCCGCGCCTGCTTGGCCAGGTGTTCGAGGGAGGCCGCGATCACGGCGAGATCTTCGAATTCAGAGTGTCGTTCCGGAGCCAACTCACCGGCCGCCAGTTTCCGATCGAGCATGCCGATGTCGAGATTGCCGGCGAGGAAGTCCTTGTCTTTCAGCAGGGCCCTGAAGAGCGGCACGGTAGTGCAGATACCCTCGATTCGCAGCTCGGCCAGAGCCCTGGCCAGGCGATCCATCGCTTGCGACCGATCGCTACCCCAGACGATCAACTTCGCCAGCATGGGGTCATAGTGGATCGACACCTCGGCTCCCTCGTAGACCCCCGCGTCGTTGCGAATCCCGGGCCCTTCGGGCCAACGCAAGCGCTCGATCCTGCCCGGCGAGGGGACGAAGCCATGGTACGGATCCTCGGCATAGAGTCGTACCTCGATGGCATGGCCATTTGGCTGCAGCCCGTCGAACTCCTCCCCCAGACGCCGGCCCTGGGCAATGTCCAGCTGAGCGCGAACCAGGTCGAGACCGGTAACCATCTCGGTTACCGGATGCTCCACCTGCAACCGGGTGTTCATTTCCAGGAAGTAGAACTCACCACTTCGAGCCAAAAGAAACTCCACCGTCCCGGCATTGGTGTACCCGACCGCCTGTGCCGCCTTCACCGCCGCGGTACACATCTGTTGCCGCAATTCGGGCGTCACCACCGGTGAAGGGGATTCCTCCACCACCTTCTGATGTCGGCGCTGCAGGGAACACTCTCGTTCGCCTAGAGCTACGACTTTGCCGTGCTCGTCGCCGAGAATCTGAACCTCCACATGTCGAGGCTGCTCGATGTACTTCTCCATGTAGACCGTATCGTCTCCGAAGCTCGCACCGGCCTCGGAGCGCGCTGCGCGATAGGCGCCCTCGAGCGCGTCGGGTTCGAGCACCAGCCGCATCCCTTTGCCGCCGCCGCCAGCCGACGCCTTGAGCATGACCGGATAGCCGATCTCATCGGCAAAGGTCACGGCCTCGTCCATCGTGCCGAGCACATCGGTGCCACCAGGCACGATCGGAACCCCGGCCTCCGTTATCAGGCGACGGCTCTCGATCTTGGACCCCATGGCCGCGATGGCAGCGGAAGAGGGTCCGATGAAGCACACCCCTGCCGCCTGACAGAGTCCGGCGAACTCAGCGTTCTCCGCCAGAAAACCATAGCCGGGGTGAATCGCGTCGGCACCGATCCTCTGTGCCAGCTCGACAATCGCCGGACCTTGCAGGTAGCTGTCCCGCGACGCTGCCGGACCGATCCGGTAGGCCTCGTCGGCCAGCAGAACGGCAAGCCCCTGACGGTCGGGATCCGAGTAGATCACCGCGCTGCCGATGCCCTCATCTCGCAACGCGCGGATCACTCGCACGGCTATCTCGCCGCGATTGGCCACCAGGACCTTCTTGAATTCCCTTGCTGGGGTCGATTGCGTCATACCTGGGAGTCAACGCTCAGGGATGGAGGAAACCGATCGCAGCCTTGCGGTCCAAAGTCACATGGACGCTCGGTTGACCGACAGGCGCATCTTAGCAGGACCCCCGCAGCCTCCAGGCCAGCCCGATCAGGGCCACCAGGGCCGCCAGGGCCACCAGGCTCGACACCCACAGAGGTCGCCGATCGATCCAGACCCTGACGCGATGGGAGCCGGCCGGAACCTCGATGCCGAGCCGATGGATATTGGCGGCCACTAAGGGCGCTTTCTGACCATCCACAGTGGCACGATAGAGAGGCAGAAAAGCTCGCTGCACGACCAGGGCACCAGGCGCCACCGACTCGGTTGAGATCTCGAGCTCTTCCGGCGCCGACAACTCGACGATTACGGAGCCACTCGGACCATCGAGCTCGTTGCCACCTTCGGGCAGCACCGTCATGCCGGTCGGGTCGAAATCGTCCGAGATCATCCAGGTCAGGGCGGCGTTCAAGTGTGGGGCCCGTAGCACACGACCGACCAGCTGCACGGCGGGGGCGCTGTGGACCAGCCGGTATACGAGAATCTCACCGCCGGTGCTCGGCTCCCTTCTTACGAGATCCACCTCTCGATCGGTCTCTGGATCCAGCTCGCGATCGACAAGAAGATACTCCACGCCAGAGGCGGCAAGGATTCGCACCCGGCCCAGATCCGACTGGTGGGGGAAGGTAAAGCCCGTAGCCCTCGTCAGAAAGGAATCGAGACCTTCCGGCGAGACGCTGAACTCGTAGCGACGTCCGTACATGATTCCAGCAACAGGATAGATCTCGTGAAATGTCTGCCTCTGAAGCCAGAGGATCCGTGGGTCTGGATACTCCGAGACCGGCACGACGCTGTCGCCGAAAGATCCGCCGGCCTTGCCGTGCATGACAATTGCTCCTTCCGGCACGACATCCAACAGTGGGGATGGCTTCTGATACTCCGCCACCTCATCGAAAGCGACGGCTGGCTTCAGAACCACGAACTGGAAGACCATGTGGAAGGCCAGTAGTGCGGCACCGGCCACAGTCGGCCACCTGCCTGCCAGACGCCAAAGGAAACCCAGCATCAGTAAGGCGACGAAGGAAAGCAGGCAAAGGCCGGCCCAGCGAACCCGCTCGTGGTCGACCAGCTGGTCAGAGAAGCTGTCGGGCATCAGCCCCCTGGCCCATGCATCGACGGGCCCAGAGAACACTGTCAGAGCCAGCCACGTCAGGAAGTAAAAGAGCGTCAGCCCGGTGAGGATCCAGCCATGGCGCTGCCGACGATCTGAGGCGAAGAGCCGCTCGAATCCGGCGGCACACAGCAAAGAGCTGCCGACCGCAATGAGGAGCCAGAACTTCACCGGCAAGCGGAGAAGCGACGCCCCGGGAAGCTTCCACAGAAGCCCGATGAGAGGATTGAACTTGCCAAGAACCAGAAACAGACCCAAGGCCACCATGGCCCATGCCCACCAACCAGAGCGGTCCCGCGGCTTGCCACTGACTGCGATCAGTGCAAGAGCCAGTACCCCGGGATAGAGAGTAACGAACAGTGGGAGATTGTTCGAGAAAAAGCTCTTTCCCCAGAATGTGAGATCGGGCTGCCCAAAAAAGAAAGGCACCAGGAGCTCGGCGGCCGTCGCCGGCTCCCAACTGGCAACGGTGGCCTGTTGCAGGGTAAAGCCCCAGTGGCCGCGGAAGGTCAGCGGCAAGATCCTCAAGAACTCCACCAACTGCGGCAGCGCGATGAGAGTCCCAAGCCCGATGGCCACAACCGACAGGGGCCAGCGGACCTGACGGAAACCCCATCGAAAAACCACCGCCGAGAGCGCCAGGAACAGAGCCGCGGCCGCCGTCATCGGATCTCCACTGAGCAGCAGAAGCGTCCAGAGGCCAGTCACGGCAACCAACCTGGAGGATCGGAGAACCGGCCCCGACAGCTCCATCATGGCCGCCGTCAGGGCCGGCGTCAGAGCCACTCCGGCCACCAGGTTGTACAGGTTCAATGTCGACAGGAAGTAGCCGCTACCCGCAAAACACACCCCTGCCGCCCACGCCGCCGCCTTTCGAAAGCCCCAGCTTCTCGCCAGCCAGTACGCACTGAACGGGGCCAGCAACAGGTGTAGCCAGAAATGAGCATTGAGCGCCCAGAATGGGGAGGCCACCAGGAAGAGAAGGTTGTCGGGATAGAGCGCCACCGAATTGGGATTGCCCAGCAAAGGCTGTCCGCCGTCGCGCAGTGGATCCACCAGCGGCAGGTAGCCCTCCTCCATCGCTGCGACTTGCACCAGTTTCTTCTGGAGGTGGGAGTTGAAGACATCGCGCAGATAGAAGGTGTGGGTGCCGCGAATCAACGGCAGGACGGCCCACACCAGGATAAGAAGCGTCGGGACTACGTAGGCCAGTAGAAAGTGCTTGTTCTTCATCGGGTGGATTTTCGGCTCTTTGCCCCTACAATACCCCGCATGATCAAAGCCCTGATCTTACTGCTGCGCCCAGCCCATTGGGTGAAGAACGTTTTCGTTCTGGCACCTCTGGTCTTTGCTCAAAAGCTGACCGACCCCGAAGCCGTTCACCTCGCCCTCCTGGCTTTCGTCGCCTTTTGTTTGGCCTCGAGTGCCGTCTACATCTTCAACGACATCCGGGATCGGGCCGAAGATCGGCTTCATCCGTTGAAGTGCCATCGGCCTCTGGCCGCAGGTACTGTTAGCGTCCAGCTGGCCGGGGCGCTGGCGGTCGCGGTCGCGGCGGGCGCCTTGGCAATCGGAGCTCGACTGGGTACCGGTTTCCTCCTCGTCCTGACAGCCTATCTCGTCTTGAACCAACTCTACTCAATGGGCCTCAAGCATGTGGTCATTCTCGACGTCATGATGGTAAGCCTCGGCTTCGTGCTGCGGGTTATCGCTGGCGGCATCGCCATCGACGTACAGGTCTCGGCCTGGCTGCTCCTTTGCACCTTTTTCGTGGCTCTCTTTCTCGCCTTCTCCAAACGCCGACACGAGCTCATGCTGTTGGCCAGTGACGCTTCCGAACAGCGCCCGGTTCTGTCCCACTACAGCCCGGCCTTCCTCGACCAGATGATCAACGTAGTGACTGCTTCGACCGTGGTCGCCTACGCCATGTACTCCATCTCGCCGGAGACCGTAGAGAAATTCCACACCCGACACCTGATCTACACACTCCCCATGGTGCTGTTCGGGATCTTCCGCTACCTGTATCTCATCTATCAGAAGCAGACCACCCGCAATCCGACCGAGGCCATCCTTCGCGACCCGCCATTTCTGCTCGATATCCTGATCTGGGCGGCGGCAGTGATCTGGATCGTCTACCGTGGCTGAAGACGAAATCAAGTTGCCGCCCTCTTTGCAGGGCGCCGAGCCGCCGAATCCGGCACCGCAGGAGGATTCCGACAGCAAGGTGTTGGGGCCCGCGAGGCGATCTGGGGAGCTCGGGTGGCTCGCAGCACTGCGCCCCTATCCGTTCGAAATTGTCGCGTGGGCGAGCCTATTGGCGGCGGTTGTGTTTCTGCGGGCTCATGGCCTGCGCATGGATCGGGTGACCTTCAACTACACCGTACCTCCTCTGATCCCGGTAATGGGGAAGTTCTTTGTGGTGGGTATCTTCCTGTACCTGCTGTATGCGATCCTCCGCCGAGACTCTCCCTGGACGTACCTGAAAACAATCCTCGACTGGCGCTGGCTCTTCCTGTCGCTACGGCTCTGGCTGGTCTTCATCGTCTTCACTTTCAGCTATTTTTGGCTGAAGGTCTGTGTTCCCCTGGTCAATTCCAGGCTCTGGGATCAGGCTTTTTGGCGTTTTGACACGCTCCTCCATTTGGGGTTTTCTCCTTCTCTGTTCATGGTCGAGTTGGTCCAGGGAACTGTGCTGGCGCCGGCACTCGATCTTTGGTACGGCTGGTGGCTGCTGTCTATGTCGATCAGCCTGGCCTTCTTCTGCAGCTATCCGAAACAGCTGGCTCGACGCCAGTTTCTGTTCAGCTGTGTAGTCCTCTGGACTGCAGGAGCCTGGATCTACGTGGCCCTGCCGGCGCTCGGCCCGATTTACGCCTTCAACGAGGTCTGGCAGAACATCCTGCCTCAGATTCCCCAGGCAGACGCTGGGCACCACCTCCTGTGGGGGAACTACCAACGGGTTCTAGAGGGCAGGGAGTCGGGGCTGCTTCGCGCCTTCAGACCGACCCTCGGAATCGCCGCCATGCCCAGCCTTCACGTCGGCGGTCACTGGTTGCTCATGCTGTGGGCCCGCCGCTTGGCCAGGCCGCTGTTCATGCCTGCCGTCGTCGGCACGTTTCTGACCTTCCTGGGGTCGCTGGTGACCGGTTGGCACTATGCAGTGGATGGCTACATAGGGATCGTACTAGCGCAAGCCGCATACTGGTTGGCGCTGTTCTTCGAGAGAGATCCCGCAAATCCTGAAACCAACTCGACTTCGTCGCCGGAGAAACATTGACCGCCCTTCGCTTTTACGTCGTCGTCTCCGTGACAGGTGCTGTCATCATGGCCCTGGAAATCCTCTCAAGCCGCATTCTGGCTCCCGAATTCGGCAACAGCGTCTTCGTCTGGGGCTCGATCATCAGCGTCTTCCTGGCCGCGCTGTCCGTCGGCTACTACCTGGGAGGCCGTCTTGCTGACCGCAATCCCGACATCGCAGCCCTTGCCCGCCTCATCTCTCTGGCCGCTCTGTTCCAGGCTGGCCTGATCGTCTTCGGTGGGCAGGTCACGGGCGCCATCGGAGCTTGGACCCACGGGTCGCCGGCCGGCACCCTGATAGCGGCCACGGTCCTTTTCGGTCCGCCGAGCATCCTTCTGGCAACGGTCTCACCGTTCGTCGTGCGACTTGCAGCCCAAGACCTCAGCGAGGTCGGCAACACGGCGGGTCGCCTCTACGCGGTTTCGACCGCTGGCAGCCTGGTTGGAACTCTCGTCTGTACCTTCGTGCTGATCCCCCACCTCGAGGTGCATCAGATCCTGAGCCTCCTCCTCCTGGCGACGGCGTTGGCAGCCATCCTCGGCCTCGTCGAAGTCAGCGGACGGCAGCGGCTCCACATTGGCGTAGCCGGCCTCCTGGCCCTTTTCGCCGTCTGGTCCATGACCTCCACGCGGGAGCTACCTTCTGGGATGCTGCATTTCGAGGTCAGCCCCTACCAGACCCTCCGCGTCTCGGAAGCCAGTGGTCATCGGTTCTTGTACGGAGACCGTACCCTATACAGTTCCATGAGGCTCGAAGATCAGATGCCTGCGCTCGCCTATCAGCGCTATGCCGCGGGGTCTCTGCTGCTCAATCCAGAGATCAAGAGCCTGCTGTCCATCGGCATGGGAAGCGGTGGAGTTGGCAGCTATCTGCGCACAGCACTGCCGGATCTCGATATCGACTTCGTGGAGATAGACCCCGCAGTCGTGCGGGTAGCAAGACAGTTCTTCTTCTTTCAAGACGACCCGCGGACGAGAGCGCATGTAGACGACGCCAGGCAGTTCCTTCGTCGTTCGGAGAAGCGCTGGGACTACATTCACACCGATGCCTATATCGGTCTCTCGATCCCCTTCCATCTGACCACTGTCGAGTTCTTCGACGAGGTCAAGCGACATCTGACACCTGACGGCATCGTCGGCATCAATGTCGCAACGACCCTCGATGCACCGTTCCCGCAGGCCATTCTGCACACCCTTGCCAACCGATTCTCTACGGTCTTCGCGTTCGCCGTTCGGAGCTCCTCCAACGTCTACATCATGGCGACAGACTCGAGCGTCACAATGCCCAAAGAAGAGATGATCCGCGTCGGAGGGGAGCTGGACCAGCGCTTCGATCTCGAGCCCTCGCTGGCATTGATCGCTGCGAGTCGGTTGGATATCGCTCTCGACCCCAGCCAGGCCGTGATTCTGAGTGACCGATTCGCTCCCGCCAATCATCTGGTTGCGATCGGCTCGAAGACTTTGGACTTGCAGTAGGTCTTGGGGTCTTGGGGTCTTGGGGTCTTGGGGTCTTGGGGTCTTGGGGTCTTGGAGTCGGTGGACAGTGGGGTCTGGAGGTCTTGGATCGTCGGTGGACATGGGCCCTCAGTGCCTCAAGGGCCGGTCGGCGAAGTCGCCGAGCGCCTCATCCCCCAAGCCCTCAAAGGTCGGCCGGAAGGTACGCCCCGGCCGCCCCAACCCCAGAACGGGCGGGAGGGTGGGGGATCAGCCGAAGAAGTCCACGACGGCCTCGCAGACGGTCTCGACCTCGGCGTCGGTGAGCTGCGGAAACATCGGCAGGCAGAGGACCTGCTCGCCTGCCGCTTCGGCCACCGGCAACTCGCTCGCTGGCTGGCCGCTGGGGGCAAAGGCGGACTGCAGGTGAAGAGCCCGCGGATAGTGAATCGCGGTACCGATGCCTCGTTCCGACAGGTGATCCCGGAGCTCGTCCCGACTCGACGTCAAAACTGTCATCTGGTGATAGACGGGCAGCGCCTCCTGGTGATCCTCCAGGATCTTCAGGTCTCCGACTTGTGAGAGGACCAGCCGGTAGGTCGCCGCTATGGCGCGACGGCGCTCGTTGTCGGCCTCCAGACCAGGCAGACGGCAGTTGAGCACGGCTGCCTGGAGCGCATCCAGTCGGCTGTTCCGGCCTACCTCGGAGTGCTCGTAATGCGCCGTACGACCGTGATTGGCCAGGAGACGAACCCTACTCAAGAGCTCCGTATCGTTCCCGGTCACTGCACCACCATCGCCGAAACAGCCGAGATTCTTCGACGGATAGAAGCTCCAGGTCGCAAGCTGCCCGAAGCTCCCGACCGAGCCGCCATGCCATCGAGCACCGTGAGCCTGGGCTGCGTCCTCGATCAGCCACAACCCGTGTTGCCGGCAGATCGCGACAATCGCATCCACCAGAAATGGGCGCCCGTAGAGATGCACTCCGATCACGCCCACCGTCCGGCTGGTGATTCGATGCCGCAGATCGTTCGCATCGAGATTCAGGGTCTTGCTCTCGACGTCGGCAAAGACCGGTTGCCCCCCTGCCAGGCAGATCGCTGCCGCCGTGGCGATGAAGGTATACGAGGGCACGATGACCTCGTCTCCTGGCTGGAGGTCGAGCGCACGGATGGCCAGCTCGAGGGCATCGGTCCCATTCGCAACTCCCACACATCCGGCCGTCGACAGGAAGTCTGCAAACGACTGCTCGAAAGCCTCCACCTCGGCACCACCGACAAAGGCGGTTCGCTGGGTCAAAGAGAGCCACCGCTGCTGGACGTCTCTGGCCACTTGAGCAACGGCTCTCTGGAGGTCGAAGACTGGAATCTCGCTCACGGGCGATCCTCTCTCAGTGGATAGCGGGTCCAGGGAGTCGAATAGACTCCCAGCTCGTCGCCGCCCATGGTGATGTTGTTCTGAATCGGGAACATCTTCACCAGGTCGAACGGAGAATCACTGGCGGTCATAGTCGGAAACCACCTCGGGAAGACAACCAGGAAGTCCGGTTGATGGAAGTCGAGAAACCGATTGTGTCCCAGTTCCCGAACCTCCGGACTGATGATGCCCGCCAGATCTACGACCCGATTCGGCAAGATGTACTTGATGGCGCCGATGTCGTTGACAGCCAGGATTGCCTTCGGGTTCAACCGACCCTGGAGCCAATGCGCGGCCTTTACATCGCTGTCTTGCACGTTCATCACGCCCTGGGCATAGCGACCTGCACCCTGGACGAGGCTGGCCACGGTCGGCAGGATCAGAATCGACAGCAGCACGGCCCGAACCGACAAGACCGCGTTGCCCACTCTCACTCGACCGCTGAATCGTCCGAGTATCCTCTGCAGACCGAGCACCCCGAGAAGGTTGAGCAGAGGAAAGAGCGGGAACAGATATCGGCCGAGATTACCCACCAGAGTCAAGCCACCCGCGGGATTCATCAGCGAATAGGCCAGTGGCAGACAGACCAACCAGAGGGCTGGAAGAAGCCCGCGGTCCTTGTCCCCTCCCAATCGCCCGACCATCGTCAATACACCGGCTCCAGCTAGCAGCAGCATGAAGGGTTGCGTCTTGAAGAAGATTCCCAGCACCGTATGGAGAAAACGCATTTCGGGCAGCCAGCGAGCCATGCCGGGAGTCTTGGCACTGAATGTGGTCGGTAGCACGGACCCAGATACGCTCCAATTGAACAGGGCCATCGGCACCAGGACTACGGCGATTCCGAGAAGGACCAGCCACCAGGAGCTGGCCCCAGGTCTTCGCCACACGAGGTCCCCTTCGGAGTCGCGCTCGAAGCAGACTAGGCGATCCACCAGAGCGAGAGCCATCAACAAGATCGCCTCCGGCCTCACCAGAGCTGCAATCGCCATCACGAGGAGTGAAAGGGGGGGGCGCTCTTCATCCCGCCGCTCCTCGAGGTGTAGCTCGATCGCCACGAGGCTCAGCACGACGAAGAGCGGGATTTCCAGCCCCGACAGTGCCGACCACACCAGCCAGCTCGTAGAGACCGTCAACAAGGCCGCAAGCATGGCAAGCAATCTGGGCAGAGCCAACTCGAGCCCCAGTCTGAAGGTGACCCATCCGCCGACCAGGAAGAGCAGCACCCCCAGCAGCTTGACCCAGAAGACCGGATTCCCAGGCAGGAAGTAGGCCAGGGAGACGAGCGCTGTCCAAAGAGGTGCGGTGGACCCAGCCACGAGCTTGCCCGGGTTGAACACAAGCCCCTCACCTGCGGCCAGATTCCGAGCGAATTGAAGATGGATCCAGCTGTCATCGAGGGGAAAGGCCATTTGCCCATTCAAAAGATAGACCTCTACCGCGGTGTAACCGACGCAGACAGTCACACCAATGAGAACGAGGACCCACTTACCCCAGCTAGGAGCAGTGTGAGCACCTGCGGGTCTATGTGTCGAAAGTGGTTTCACGGCTGAGTCGAACTGTTTCCGGGATCTTTAGGAGTAGGCCGTAGGATACAGGAGAACGGCCTCTTTCCAGTGCTAAGATCTCGCCGACTATGTACCTCTCGAAGAAGTTCGCAGCCCTCCCGCCCCACCAGAAACTCCGTCGGAGGGTTCTGCTTCATGGCTCCATGGCGGTTCTGGTCCTCGCTCTCGTCGTGACAACCACCCTGCTCAGGAGAGCTGCACCGAAGACCGTGGACGACACCTGGCAGGAGGCCGACCTCTCTACCCTGCCGGAGGTGCAGCTGTTGCAGGACTACATTCGAGTCGACACCAGTGCCAGTACTGGAAGTGAGATTGACGGAGCCCTCTTCCTGGCCGACAAGCTCCGCGCAGCCGGTATCGAGCCCCACATCGAGCGTCTGGGTGAAAAGAAAGCCAACCTGTGGGCGATTCTGGAAGGTGAGAGCCCCGAGGCTCTGGTCCTGCACAGTCACATCGACGTCTTCGATGTCGAGGACCCCGAGGAGTGGGTTCATCCACCTTACGGGGGCGTCATCGACCGGGCATGGATCTATGGGCGCGGGGTCTTCGACATGAAGAGCGTGGCCATCGCGCAGTTAGAGGCTCTCATCGAGCTCAAGAAGTCTGGCAAGCGGCCGGCCAAGTCGGTCATCTTTCTCGCCACCGGAAGCGAGGAAGTGGGCAGCGAGTTGGGTGCTCGGTGGGTTCTCGCTCAGCACCCCGAGCTCGTGGGGAGGTTCTGGGTGGTTCTCACCGAAGGCGGTGTCGTCGAAGCAGTCACCCACGAAGAGGTCAAATACTGGGGCATCGAGTTTGGCCAGAAGCAGTATGCCGAGGCTTGGGCCTGCTCCTCGAGTAGAGAGCGCCTCGAACAATTGGCGGCGGACATCGATGACCACACCGATGCGAATTTCGAGCTCAGGCAAACCGACGAAGTGCTGAAGTTCCTCTCGGCCTACGCCGCCTCGCGCGACAATAAGGACTTCGAGCGAATCCTGGCGGACACCCGTCGGAATCTCGAACATCCAATGGAGTTCTTCAGGCTACCTCCCTATCTACAGGCTCTCTTCCGAGAAGATGTCGCAACCTTCTGGGTCGAAGAGGCTCCAGGAGGCGGCTACCGTCTTCGATTGATCGTCCACCTGTTGCCGGGCTCCGACTTCGACGAAGTTCGTTCCCGGCTGTTACCCGACTGGATCACACATGGCGTAGCGCTGACTCAGAGACCCCCGTTGGGAACCGATTCGGGAAGCCCGATAGACCATCCCGCCTTCGAGGCTCTGGCAGGGGTGATCTCGGATCGATTTCCCGATACTGCCGTCGGACCCTATTTTCTCGTCTGGTCAGCTACCGATGCCCGCTTCTTCAGACAGGCTGGGATACCGTCCTATGGATTCTCTCCCTTCTTGATCTTCACGACGGACACGCTGCGCAAGGACACCCTGAATGAACGGCTGGGTCTAACAGGATTCGTCGGTGGGGTGGAGCTGTACAAGGAAGCCGTGCACCGGCTCGCTGGATGACAATGCCCGGCATCGAGTCTGTCAATTTTTGTCGCTTCCGCTTCACCTCGGCCTGAGAAGCCCTTCTCTTGTTGACGTTTCGAAGCTGGCACGCTTTCTGCTGACGGTGTAGGTGTACTGAGCGGAATCGTTAACTAAAGAAAAGGAGTGAACAAGCAATGATGAAACTGAACAGACGCCGGGGCCAAAAGGGTTTCACCCTGATCGAGCTCCTGATTGTCGTGGCCATCATCGGCATCATCGCGGCGATCCTGATTCCCAACCTGCTCGACGCCCTGCAGAAGGCGAAGCAGAAGCGCACCGTCGGCGACATGCGTGACGTCGGCGCTGCATGGTTCTCTTGGCTCACCGACCAGATCGGCGCTGCCGCTGCCGGTACGGTTGGCCAGTGGGATTCGAGCAATTTGACCGCGCTCACAAGTGGTGATGCGCTCCTGAGTACGTTGTACATCAGCTCGACCATGTTCTATATCCAGGAAGTTCCGAACAGGGACGGCTGGGGTAACAACTACACATACCTCTACTCGGGCAACCCGCTGACGGCACAGGTCATGGCCATCTTCAGCCCGGGACGAACTGGTGGAACCGGCATTCAGACCACCTACACCATGGGTCCGTTCCTGGCCACCGACTACGATCAGGACATCGTGTGGGCCGACGGCTATTTCGTGCGGTATCCAGCCGGCGCCAAGATCGAGTAACCGACCTGAAACAACCATAGGTCGAAAGGGGGGCACCGCGAGACGCGGCGCCCCTTTTCTTTGTGGATTTGATTGCACATTGCTGGCAGCACCGCCTGCTAGACTCGGCAGCGACCGTGCGTGCTTCGGTAACGTCCCTCCTCCTACTCCTGTTTCTCGTTCCTGCTCTCCTCCGAGGCGCAGGAAGCGACTCCGGTTCGACGGTCGATTGGCTTCAGGACTACCTGCGAATCGATTCCTCGACACCGGCTGGGGCCGCAGAAGCCGCCGACTTTCTCCGCGCCCTCCTACACCGTCATGGCATAGCCACTCGCTGGCTCGTTTCGCCCGAGGGCAGACCCAGCCTTTTCGCACGTCTCGTGCCAGAAGGGGAGGTCGAAGAAACAGTCGTCTTGCTTCACCACACCGATGTCGTACCGCCGGGCTCGAGTTGGACGAAAGAGCCTTTTGGAGGCGACATCGAAGATGGGACTCTCTTCGGACGGGGCGCGGTCGACGACAAGAGCCTCGGCATAGCCCACCTCCGGGTCTTCGTCGAAGCGAGCAAACAGACTCAGCGCCTGACGCGGGGTCTAGCATTCCTTGCCGTCACAGACGAGGAAACTGGTGGAGCACAGGGCTCTGGCTGGCTCGTGGAGAACCACCCAGAGCTCTTCCGAGGCGTGGTCGCCGTGCTGGGAGAAGGTGGGATGAACCGAATTCGGGGGGGGCAGGTCGTCTGGTGGGGCGTCGAAGTGGCCCAGAAGAGGCCTCTCTGGCTCCGAGCCACCGCCATCGGCAGGCCAGGTCACGGCTCGACCCTCAACCTGCACACGGCACCCCACAGGCTCATCCGTGGATTGAACCGACTCCTGGATCGCCCATTGGATTTCCGGATCACACCCGAGGCCAGGAGTTATCTGGAGGCGGTAGCACCCATGGAACCCCGCGGCTTTCAGGAGGCCGTGGCCAACATGGACGAGATCTTCAGCCATCCCGAGCCAGCCACACGGCTGATGCCCGGAATGCCCAGCTACTTTCTGGACAGCATCCAGATCAATGGGCTCGAAGCCGGCGAGCGCCTCAACGCGGCACCGGATCAGGCCAGTGCCCTGATCGACATTCGCCTGCTCCCCGATGCCGACGAAGAGGAATTCCTGCGTGAGATCCGCGAGCTCGTCGGGACCGACATCGAGCTCGAGGTGCTCTTGTCTGCGCCACGCAGCCCAGCTTCGCCGACGGACACCCCGTTCTTCCAGTGCCTCGAAGAGGTTCTGGGCCAGCGTGCACCGGTGGCTCCGGCCTTTATTCCAGGAATCACCGATGCGCGGTACTTTCGACAGCGGGAAATACCGGCCTACGGCTTCTCACCCTTCATGCTCGACGGCAGTAGTCTGCGCGGCATCCATGGACCGGACGAGCGGATTCCAATCGAGGCCTTTCAAGCAGGAGTCGCGGAGCTCGAGCGTGTCATCTTGGGCTGCGTGATGGAGTAGCGCATGGTGCCTCAATCGCCTCTAGTGTGGATCTATGCTGCTCTTCTGGGCCTGGTTGTCGGCAGCTATCTGAACGTTCTGGTTCACCGCCTACCGTCAGGCAAGTCCACTATCTGGCCGAGGTCGCGTTGCCCTTTCTGCGGCGGCGCCATCAAGGCCAAGGACAACATCCCACTGCTGAGCTTCCTTCTGCTCAAGGGCCGTTGTCGCTATTGTCGGGCACCGATCTCCTGGCGCTATCCCTTCATCGAAGGCTTTACGGCGGCGGCCTTCGTGACCTGCGTCCTCCGATTCGGGCTCACCGTCGAGACCCTGATAGCGATCCTCTTCGTCTCGCTCATGGTGCTGCTGGCAGCCATCGACATGGAGCACTTCCTGCTACCCGATAGCGTCACACTACCCGGCCTGCTGATCGGCCTGGCGCTTCGCGCCTGGCACCCACACACTTCGTTCCTGGACGCGCTGGTCGGTGCGGTCATCGGCGCCGGCCTTCTGATCCTGCTCATCAACTTCTGGTTCTGGCTACGCAATGAAGAGGGCATGGGGCTGGGCGATGTCAACATGCTGGCACTGATCGGTGCCTTCCTTGGCTGGCAGGGAGTCCTGACGACACTATTCGTCGCCGCTCTGACCGGGGCCTCAATGGGTATCGTGCTGCTGGTTGCCGGTCGGGTCGGGCTCCGCTCGCGGCTCCCGTTTGGCGTCTTTCTCGCTCTGGGCGGACTTATGTCGCTCTTCTTCGGCGATTTCCTGGCTCTCTACTTCGACGGCCTTCCATGACACCTTCACGTCGGTTCAAGTTGAGTCTGAGGCGGGAGGTCTCCGTTCTGCTGCCGGCGACGCTCTTCCTTCTGGTACTGCTCTCCGGCTTTGCCGTCCTGAGCTATCGCAGTGGAGTCCAGCTCCTGATCGAGGAACGACAAATCGAAGCATCGACCTTGGCCCGGCAGGTGGCTTCGAGCCTCGATTCGGGCCCACTGCCCAGCGAAGCGGCGCTGCATCGTCGAGCCCCAAGGGCCCAGAGCATCGCCATAATGGACCGACAGGGAAACCCGTTGGTGTCGTACGGGGATTTCGGCACCGGGCCTCTGCTGGGTTCACTGGAGGGTCCACAGCTGGTTCAGACTCTGGCCATCGGACCCGACTCTCAAGTAGGCCCCGTTGTAGCGGGCCTTACCCCATTGCAGACGGACGAAGGTACCCGGTTCGTGCGCGTCGATCTGCCAGCGACCCAACTGGACCGTCAGAGACGAACTGTTCAGAAGCTGCTCTGGGTCGTTCTACCCGTAGACGTTGCGCTGATGGGACTGGTGCTGCTCTTCCTACCAAGCCTGACCCGACCCTTCGACGCGCTTTTGCAGCAGGCCCGAACCCTGGGAGACGAGCCGGGCGATGAGGACGAGGTGACGTTCCTCATCTCCACCGTCGAGAAGGCCATGGCATCTCTGCGCGAGCCCGCGGCGGCGGCTCCCGAGGATGACATTGCCGTGCTCCAGCGGACCCTTGCTCCGAGCCTGGAAAGCGGGTTTCTTCTTCTCGACATGGGCGGATCTGTCCTGGCAGCCAATCAGGTGGGATCCGAGCTTCTGGAGATCGACCCCCCTTCCGAGCCGATTCCGGTAGATGTTTGCCTGGCCCACCACGCCGCCTTCTGCGAGGCGTTGAAGAAGGCCGTCGACCAGGCTAGCGGTCTGCCGCGCCAGGAGGTCTTGATCGAGACCTCGAAAGGCAGCCGCCTGCTCGGACTCACTGTCCACGCTTTGCGGCGGGACGACGGAATCGTGCGTGGTCATCTGGTGCTTTTCGTCGATCTCACCGAGACTCAGCGGCTGGCCGACAAGGAACAGCTGGCAACGAGTCTGGCGCAACTCGGCGAGCTGGCGGCCGGAGTCGCGCACGAGCTCCGCAACAGCCTGGCGACGTTGCGAGGCTATCTGACGCTCATCGAGCGGCGTCCACAACAGGAGTCGATCACGGACTTCCTGAGTGAGATCCGCCGGGAGAGCGACCACTTGCAGAGAGTCCTGGAGGACTTTCTGGCTTTCGCCCGGCCGGAAACGACGCGAATCGAAGCGGTGAACTTGATCCAGATCGTTCGCCGAGCGGCCGCCGACCCGGCACTCGACGGTACCCAAGTCGACATCGAGATCGAGGACTCGGCTCCGCAGACTCTTCAGGGAGACTCGCAGCTCCTGGAGCGCGCCATCAGAAATCTGTTGCACAACGCCAGCGAGGCGCACTCGGGAGTCGGCGTGGAAAAACCCATCGCTGTCAGGCTCGAGCGCGGCAACCACCAGGTTCAGCTGGTTATCGAGGATCGGGGTCCCGGGGTTCCCCCGGTCGTCCGCGAACGGCTGTTCCAGCCTTTTGCAACCGGCAGGCCGGATGGCGTCGGTCTGGGGCTATCCTTGGCCCATCGGATCGTGACTCTGCATGGTGGAACCGTCGACCTCGAGGACCGCCCCGGGGGGGGGACCAGAGTTACCCTTTCCTTTCCACTTGACGTTTTTGAGTAATTCCGTAACAGATCGAAGCGAGAGCGCGGTGATTCCCCACCCCCTTGAAATCGATTCAAGTCGTTCCTACAGAAGAACTTACAGGACCCTCGGCAGGCCGTCGAATTCCTGGCACTGCCCTTGCTAAAGCAACACAAGTCCGGAAAAGGAGCTCGCATATGAAACGTGGCAGGAGACATCGTCTACATCCTGGGTTCACCGTAATCGAGATGATCGTCGTCGTCGCGATCATCGGCATCATGGCCACCCTCGGCCTGCCCAATCTGATTCGGGTGATCCACCGCGCCAAGCTCGATGGCATCGTCCGTGAGACCTCCGTGCTGATGCAAAGGGCAAGATCAGAGGCGGTGCGTCAGAGCGTCCCCACCGTTGTGCGGGCCGATTTCGTCAGGAACGAGATCGTCGCCTTCGCCGACGTCGACGGAGTTGCCCTGGGTGATCCGAGCGACTTGATCTTCAACCCGATAGCCGGTGAGCCGCACCGCACTACCGACTACGAGCTCGGTCGCTATCGCCTGCCGAATCTGGTCGGATTCGCACATCCGTCCGCAGATCCGGCAGAGCGGATCGACGGCTTCACGCCTGCTGGAGCAGAGTTCGTAGCCGTCTTCGATCCCAACGGCTCGATTCGGAATACAGGGGCCATCCGCTTCGGCGACCTGCGCGGCAATTTCCTCGAGGTCCGCGTCGAACCGGCAGCTACTGCCCGAGTCCAGGTCCTGAAGTGGGACCTGGACCTGGCCGCCTACCAGACCCGGAACCAGGGAGACAAGCCCTGGGTCTGGCTATAGAGGGAACTGGAGGAATCGAATGTTCATATCGCCACACAGCAACTACACGGTCCCGGCGCCACCTCGCCGGCGACGCGCTCTGCCTTCAGCGGCAAGAGGCTTCACGCTGCTGGAGGTCCTGGTGGCCGCTGCCCTACTCCTGGTGGTCCTTGTCGGGCTCCTGCCGCTGTTCATGCGCTCGATTCTGGAGAACGTAGAAGGACGAGAATCGACCCAGGTCAGCAACCACGGTCGATCCGAGCTCGAGATCTTCAAGCAGCTCCGGTTCAACAACCCGGAGCTGGATATCACGGCGGGGACCGAGACCGTCGTCCAACAATTCTGGACGATGGGCGACCTCGACTATGTCGGAGACGAGAAGTGGGTGGACACGGTGCCCGCAGGGGAGTTCGGGCTTTGGGACCGGACCACGACAGTCCGCCAGTATGGGATCAATGGAGTCATCGACAACGATCTGGACGGCATCATCGATCAGATCATCGGGCTCGAGGATGACGACTACGACGGCTATCTCGACAATCCCCTGGTTGCCGGCAGTCTGCCAGGAGCCATCCATTTGAAGGAAGTGGACGTCCAGGTACTTTCCGAGGCGGAGCGCGCCATCGCGGGAGAACCCGTCGACATCCGCATCCGAGGCATCAAGGCCTTCTAGAGGGAGCGATCGAATATGAGGCAATCACTGCACGCCTGCACATCATCCCGTCGAGCCGAAGGCTACAGCCTGATCGAGCTGATTGTGAGCCTGTCCATCACGATCATCGTGCTCCTGGGCCTTTTTCAAATCTTCGAGAAGAACACGGAGGTGGCCCGTATCCAAACACAGGTGTCCGATATGCAGCAATCCCTGCGGGTGGCCCAGAACGAGATGACCCGCATGATTCGCATGGCCGGTCGCGGCGGGCTGCAAGAACTTTTGGACAATGGTGGAGCCGCACCGTTGAGGCCGGCTTTGAGCGTCCAGGACAACGTCGCTGCCAATACCCTTGCCGTCACGGGAGAACCCGAGTCCGCGGTCGTGGAAGGGACCGACGTGCTGAGCATTCGAGGGGTCTTCACCACCCCCATCTACCAGATCAACAACACCGACCCGACCTTTTTCACGCTCTACGACAATTCCGGCACACCCACAACCAATCCGCCCTCCGCGGTGAGCGGCAAGATCATTATCCGCAACCCGAGCCCAACCGGCATTCCCCAGAATCTCCAGCCTCTCGAGGATGCCATCCTTGTCGACTCCAGTCCCGAGGCTCTGATCATCGCGAGCCCCATCGACGAGAGCATCTACGCAGTGGTGGAACTGGATCCCGACAACAGCAATGTCGATATTCCGGGCGCCCAGGTCACCGTCGGATTCGTTGTCCGGAATGGCGGCACCCACATCAGCGACTATCGAGATCTCTACCAATCTGGAACTGGCCTTCCAACACTGCCGAGTGCTCTGACGTCGGTCGCCACCGTCGGGATGGTGGAGGAGTACCGATTCTATGTGCGGGACCCCGATCCCGACCCGATTCCGTCGCTCGCCATGGCTCGCGTCTATCCCAACACCCAGGTTGTTCACGGTGGCGCTGCCACCGACGCATGGTTGGACATCGCTGACGGTATCTCGGAGCTCCAGGTAGCACTTGGGTTCGACAGTGACCTCGGCCCACCGCAGACCGACATCAATGGCGACGGCGAGATCGACGTGGTCATCACCGAGACCGACGACGGTGAAGACGACGATTGGCTGTTCAACGCCCCTGGTGACGACCCGAATGCGGACCCCTGGGTGCCGACCTGGGACGACACGGTTCCAGGGAGACCCCGCAGGCCCCGCCTCTTCTATGTGCGGCTCAATACCGTGGCCCGCATCCAGACCATCGAGCGGAACTACGCGGCACCCCAGGTTCAGCGAATCGAGAACTCCGATCTCGCCAACATCAACACCGACGCGGAACGCCAGTTCCGTCGAAATCTCCTCCAGACCACCATCGATTTGAGGAATCTCTGATGCGAAGAACCCCAAGAATCGTCCATCGCGAAGCGGGAAGCGTCTACGTCCTCGCCCTTTTGGTGCTGTTGATTCTGACCATCGTCGGGCTCGCCCTGTCGCTGGTCACCCAGACGGAGCTCCAGATCGGAGCCAACGAGAGGATGACTCAGCAAGCGTTCTACGCCACCAACGCAGGAATCGACGTGGCAACGGCCAAGGCGCTCGTGCTGCCCGACCTGCGCTCCTTCCAGCTCGACGTGGCGGAGCCGGACAGCCGAGCAGGCGTCCACCTGGGGCATCGCATCGAAGTGTCGCCGTTCCTGCCGATCCTCGACGCACCCTGCAATCTCTGCCAGATCAATGAGGACAATCCGTTCTTCAAGATCAATCATGCGGTGGCCTCCACCGCCACCCGCATCGCCTGGATGGGGCCAGCCGGCACCGCTCCGCCAGCCAATCCTACCCCCCTGGCTCAGAAGCGTCTCAGCGTTCTGGTGTCTTTCCAGCCCTGGAACACCACGATCACCGAGAAGGTAAAGGCAATTACCGACCCCAACCGCGGCGGGCTCGATTTCGCGTTCTGAGCGACTCGGCTGCAGTCCGAAAGGAAGGTACGCACCCATGACAAAATCATCCATCTCCTTGAATCGCTGGCTGGCACTGGGTCTCCTGGCTATCCTGTTGTTCGCCGCAGCCGCATCCCTCAAAGCGGACGATCGCGATCTGGTTCGAGAGGCCGGACGCGAACCCTATCTCTACGTCATCTTCGACGTCTCCGGCTCCATGAACTGGACGCCGCCAAACGAAGACCCCGCCAATGGCCCACTCCTGGCAAGGGACTCCTTTGCCCCCGCCTACGGGGACGATCCCACGTCCAAGTTCTACCAGGCCAAGTCGGCCCTCTACCGAGTGCTTACCGACCCCGAGCTGGAGGGTGCCGTGAATTGGGGCTTCGGCACCTATAACCAGGACCGGGTGCGGGTCTATCGCAAGCACTGGCTCTACACCCCTACGGAAGCTACGGAAGTGCCACCCTGGAACGATGTACTTCCCTACCCTGCGCGGGGTCAGGCCAAGCTCTTCGGTGACCACTGCATGGACGACCGGGATGGCGACACGACCTGCGATCTGGATGCGGTTCACGGCGAGATCAATGGTGACCGACTGGGCAGCTGTGGTACTCCCCAGCGCCTGATCACCAATCTCGAGGACACGGGCGAGTTGTTGAGCTTCCCCGTCCTCGGCGACACCGGTGTGACCAGAACCACTGAGTGGGTGAGCTATGGGGGTCGTAGCTTCCGCATTCGCTGGATGCAGGTGGAGAGCGGGAATCTCGGAGACCCGACGATCACGGTGACGGTGCAGATGCGCGAAATCAGCACCTGTAGTCCCTGGGTCTGGGCTGGCGCCACGCAGGAGACCGTCATGGAGTTCGGTCCCGTCTACGATACCGACTTCAGCAATCCTCCCCGAGCCCTGGCGGGTGCCAACGAGGCCTTCCTTTGGCAGATCGAGAACAGCACCAACCAGGATGGCGAGCCGGCCGGCTTCTGGAACTACGTCAACGACACCTACAACAGTAGCGGCTGGTGCAACGGCTGGGACCCGAACAACGACTCCGGCACCGATTCCGATGCTGGCATCAACCTGAAGGTTCCCACAGTCACGGATCCGGCCACGCGCGGATCGGTCTTCAATCGTGGCGACATCATTCCCCTGGACTGGCAGGATGAGGTCGTCTGGGGCGCCGGCAACACCAACAAGGACGCCATCCTGCGACGGCTGGCTCCCGGCTGGGACCCCGATGATCCAACCTTCGTGCCCGAGCTGCGTTCGGCGCCCTATTTCCAGGATCACCCGAATGCCCTGACCGGAACCAACCACAAGCTCTCGTTGAAACCCGAGTACGTCAACACGCCACCCATGATCCCCTTCGGCTCGACGCCGATCGGGGCTTCCATGGACGATTTCATCCGCTGGTACGACCAGTGGAAGCAGGTTGCCGATACTCCTGACGGCGACCCGACGTTTGGCTGCCGAACGATCAATCTGTTGATTCTCACCGACGGTGACGAGACCTGCGGTGGGGCGCCGTGTACGGCGGCCACGCAGCTCTATAGCGGTCGCAACGTCCGCACCTTCGTGGTCGGCTACGGGCTGGCCGACGTTGCCGGCAATACCCTGGACTGCATCGCCGAGAACGGCGGCACCGACGAGATCGACTTCGACGACGACGGTGTCATCGACATGTACGGCCCCATCTATCCGGGCAACGAGGACGATCTGGTCGACGCTCTCAAGCAGATCATCGTCGCCATCCAGCCGCGGCCCCGCTCCTTCGCGGCCGCCGCTGTGCCCCAGGCCTCGGCGAACACGCCGGACAAGACCTATCTGACCAGCTTCATCCCACTCCTCGAGGAGCCGATATGGCCGGGACGACTCGACGCCTACCTGCGGCCGGTACCGGTCTACGAGATCACGGTGGATCTGCCGGACGGCACCTCAGAACAGCGCTTCGTTCCGGACAACAGGGATTCGGCGAGCTGCGGTCCCGATTCCCAGGATCCGGACGTGGAGAGCCAATGTCACCTGTGGAATGCCGCCGATGAGCTCCTGGCTCAAGCGCCCAGCGACGCCCAGGTCATGGCAGCCGACTACAACCTGGGTCTCGACGAAGACCAGCGGCGGGTGTTCTACCCGCGTGCCGAGAACCCTGCGCTCCCCTGGACCCGCCTCTACTATGAGCGGCCGACCGAGGACGCCGGCTGGCAGGATCTCCTGGAGGCCTACGGAATCTGCGCCGTTGGCGATCTCCCCTGCGGCCTGCTCGCAGCCAATCGCGACGAGGCGATCGCGACGCTGGACTTCTTCCACTCCGTCAAGGAGTACGAAGATCCGAGCGTTCCGGGCAGTCCGCCGATCCCATTCATGTTGGGAGACATCTTCCACTCCGACCCGATCGTGCTGGGGAATCCGGACAATTTCCGATATTGGACGGCCGACGTCGGCGGCAGCGGCCTTCTACCTTTGCAGGATCCCTGCGACACCTCGCCGACCGGCTACCGCTGCTACCTGGCTCAACAGCAGCTGCGCCGAAAGATGTTGATGCTGGGCTCCAACTCCGGGCAGCTGCACGCCTTCGACGCCGGGATCTGGCGCGGGCTCAACGGCAACGGCTGCATGAACGGCACGATCCTTCAAGGCAACTTCGACGGCGGCACCGGCCGGGAGCTCTTCTCGTATGTGCCCCGTATCTCGATGCCGAGTCAGTACGATCTGCGGGTGCTCGGTGACCACAGCTTCACCATCGACGGTAGGGTGTCGCATGGCGACGTCCTGATCGACCCACTGCATGACGGCATTCCCGCCGAGGATGATCGGGAGTGGCGGTCGGTGCTCCTCGGCGGCATGAGAGAGGGTGGCACGGGCTACTTCGCCCTGGACTACACGCAGCCGGACACACTGGCTGAATGCAACGGCGTTCCGGTGATTCCGGAACCGTTGCCTGGGCCCGACGACTGGGTCCCCTCCTGCACAGACGGTGGCGCCGGCTGCGGCACTCTGCCGTTCCCGACGGCGCTGTGGGAATTCGCTGACAATGTCGACTGCGGGATCGCGCTGTCGGACGGCAGGTGTGACGACGACGACAACGGCCTGCCCGATCTCGGCGACTCCTGGGGTGCACCGGCCATCGGCCGAATCCAGGTGTTGGTGGACGTCGACACCATCGAGGATCGCTACGTGGCGATCTTCGGTGGCGGCATGGACCCCCTGCGCAAGGGCATGGCCGAGGTCGCTGGGAATCACCTCTACATGGTCGATATCGAGACCGGTCGGACTCTCTACAAGCGTCCTGTCGAAGGCTCGACGCCCATGGAAGTGGCTGCCGTCGATACCGACCAGAATGGGATTTTCGACACGATCTACTTCGGCACTACGGTCGGGATCATGTACAAGGTGGACATCCGAGAGCCCCAGATCCTGCAGGACGACGGTCTGGGGCCACGTGTCGCCGCCGCGGAATGGGATCCCTTCCCCATCTTCGTGTCTCCGGGACAGGCTTACTACTATCCGCCGTCCGTCATCTTCGTGGCGGAGCTGGGCAAGTACGCCATCGCCTGGGGATCCGGCGAACGCGAGGACCTCTGGGAGGTCACCCAGCGGCAGGGTCGCCTCTACATGCTGCTGGACAGGGACTTCAGTCGCCAGGACTACCTCGACGGCAATCCGCCCTTGCAGGAGAGCGACATCCAACCGGTCCAGCCGAATGAGCCCTGCGCCGACATCGACTACCTGCGTCAGGCTCCGTTTGGCTGGTATATCGAGCTCGAGGAGGAAGAGCGGACTCTCAATCGCGCCTTCTCCTTGGCGGGTGTGACCGTGATCTCCACCTATCAGCCGGAACAGACCATCGGTCAGGGCGGTGGAGTCTGCGTGCGCACGGGAGACAGCCGCACCTTCGTGGTGAACACCACCAACGCCTGCGGGCTGCTGCCCACTGACGACCCGGACAGACTGGATCGATACTTCGTCATCGAGCAGGGCTTCCTCTCGTCGCCCTTCGTCGAGACCGGGCAGACCAAGAATCCGGGCAGCGACGGCGAGGGCCCGACGGCCGATGACATCCCAGACGACCTGGTTTCGGTGATGAATGAGATCCGTAAGCTCTTCCCGGATGACTGCAAGTTCGCCAACTACACCATCAACATCAAGGCGGTCCGGGATGACACCGGTATCCAGTTCCTGGCGGCCATTCCGATCTGCACCGTAGAGACCAATTGGAGGGACTTCTGATGCACAGCCGTAGCTCGAATCTGGCGGTAGGAGCCCTCTCTCTGGCCCTCGTGACGGCCGCGCTGCTGAGCTTCGGCTCGGCAGCGCGTGCCGACTGGCTGGTGACCAAAGACGGTACAGCTGTAGAAACCAAGGGGGGCTGGGAGGTCAAGGGCAAGACCGTGATATTCACCAGCCCGGCTGGAGTTCTCTCATCGCTCGCCGCTTCCGAGGTCAATCTCGCAGCAAGCGAGGCTCACACCCAGAAGATGCTGAGAGCGGCAACCAGTCCTCCTGAAGTCGAGGCGCCGGTGAAGCGTCCGGCTGTTCTGGTTCTGACGGATGCCGATGTCCGCCATGTCGATCCCACGAGTCCAATTCCAGAGGAAACCGAGGATGCCGGTGAGACGGCCACGTCACCATCTCCCCGAGATACCGGGTCCAGCCTCTCTGTGACACAGTGGGACGAGAACTACAATATCGACGAGAACTCCGTGGAAGTCACCGGATCCCTGCGCAACTCGGGTCGCAATCCAGCGACCAGCATCAGTCTCAGCGTGCTGCTCTACAGCGACTCCGGAGCTCTTCTGGGCAAAAGAGAGGCTCGGCTGGCGAAGGCGGCCCTGAACCCAGGGGAGAGCACCGGCTTCGTCGCCTCGTTTTCGAGCGGCCTGACCTTCTCTGAAGCGAAGTTCGATATCCAGAGCCGAGGTTTCCAGACTCGCGAGGCGGCGCCCGAGGAGGGAGACGAGGACATGGAACCGGAAGGGATGTAGGTCGCGCAGACGACCTCACTCACTTTCCAGCAGCCGGACCGGGGCCAGAGGTTTGAGCCCCGACGGCATTCGTGACGCGGAAGCGCCGCAACTCGCTCCAGGGGCTCTGCACGCCATTGGCATCGACTGCGGCTACCCGCCAGACGAAGGTGCCTTGTCCCTGCAGACCGACCTTGGCGGTGGTTTCCTTCCGGTCTTGCACATCGATCACATTGCGCACGAAGAAGCGGCTTGGAGCGACCTGCAGGGCATAGCTCTCCGCCCCGGCCACCGGCGCCCAGGTGAGCACCAGCTCCGCGGCGGCATCGAGAAAGATCTCGAAGTCGTCATCCGGAGCCATGAGGACCGGAGACATGGGTAACGTCTCCGCCTTCGACAGCGTCCCCTGCGACTGCACTACCTGTTCGAGGGCCCCGACTTCGCGACTCGTTCCATCAGCGCTGGCCACCACCATGCTGCCTTCGTAGGTCGCGAAACGACCGACGTCCTCTTCCTCGCTGTAGCTGATCAGGGCCGAAGTCTCCTCCCGAACGCGAGCCTCCGCCCCAGGAGTCGAGACCCGGCTCCCACTCTGCCCGGTACCCAGATTGACCCACCCGAATTCCAGGTTGATGGCTTGTTGCCGGGTCACACCCGGTGCCGGCCGAGCCCGACCGACCAGGATCACCGTATCAGGACGAACCGTATAGAGCGTTCCATCGACCGTCATGACTTCGGCCGACCCACCCGCCGAGGTCTTGACATAGTCGCCGGCGTTGAGCGACACCCGGCTGCGCGCCTTCTGCCACGGGCCTCTTTCCCCGCGACGGAACTCGACTTCTCCCTCGACGGCCACGAACATCGCTTCTCCCTCGGGTCCTCGCAGGCGCAAGGCGCTCAAGATCGAGGTCAGCAAGGTTCGACTTCGCTCGCCATTTCGGTAGGCCTCCTTCAGCTCACCTCTCGCGCGAGCGGCCTTCGCTTTCTCCAGATGCTCGATGGCCTGGTCGTACTCTTCCCGATAGCTGTCGACACCACCGGCTTCTTTGACTGTCTGCAGCAGGTCCTGGGCTTCCTGGATCAAGGTCGCCACTTCCCGTTCCAGAACCATGCCCTCGACAAACCGATAGCCCAGGTAGCCGGCCGCAACCAGGACCACAACGATCACGGCGAAGCCCCATCCCTTGATCGCCTCACCAGAGATGGTGTACCAGTCGTAGCTCTTGGGTCGTTTCTTTTGTTCGGTCACCGGACGGCAGCCTCACTTCAGACATCACGAGGTTTCAGGAATATAGCAGAGGCACTCACTCTCGGCTGCGATACTCGGGATAGCCTGCCAGATCGTGCTCTTTGATCCGCCGCAGCAATGTGCGGTAGCTCATGTCCAGGTACTGGGCAGCTCGGTGCTTGTCACCGCTGCTTTGCTCGAGAGCGTCACAGATGCGCTGTCGCTCGCTTCTGCCGCTTTCGGCTGACAGCAGGGCCTTCAACTCCGCACCCTCGAGACGTGGGCCCTCGCCGACGATCATCGCCCTTTCGAGGACGTTGGCCAGCTGCCGGACATTTCCCGGCCAGTCATGGCTCTCGAGTAGGCTCGCAGCCTCTTTGGTCAACGCCCGAGGCGCAACTCCCTGCCTGGCTGCGATCTCCTCGACCAGGTGCGTCGCAAGCAGCGGAATGTCACTGGCTCGATCCTTGAGCGATGGTAGCTCGATCGGGAAGACCTCGAGACGATAGTAGAGGTCGTCTCTGAACCCACCGGCCTCGACCATGGAGCGGAGATCTCGGTTGGTGGCTGCCACAAGTCGAACGTCGGCCTTGCGGGACCGTGAGCTGCCGACCCGCTCGAAGGTCCGCTCCTCCAGGACACGCAACACTTTGCTCTGGGTGATCAGGGGCAACTCTCCGATCTCGTCCAGAAGCAAGGTGCCGCCATGAGCCGCCTCGAAGCGACCGGTTTGTCGCCGATGGGCACCCGTAAAGGCTCCCTTCTCGTGGCCGAACAGTTCGTTTTCCAGCAGGGACTCGGGAATGGCGGCACAGTTGACGCCCACAAAGGGCCCGTCCTTCCTCGAGGAGAGCCCATGCAAGGCACGCGCGAAAAGCTCCTTCCCAGTGCCGCTCTCGCCCGTGAGAAGCACCGTACTGTCAGTCTTGGCCACTCGCTCCAGAAGCCGCAGAGCCGCGCGCACGGTAGGATGCCGGCCGACAATTGTCGGCCCCCCTGGTAGCCGAAAGACCGAGTTTTCCGCGTCCTCCCCGAGTAGCGACTCCACCAACTGGAAGAGATCCTCGATCTCGACCGGTTTTTCCAGGAAGTCCGCCGCGCCGAGCTTCATCGCCTCCACAGCAGTTCCGACGGTGCCGAAAGCCGTGAGGACCACCACCGGTAGTCGCGGGTGTGCTTCTCGCGAGGCTCGTAATACCTCGATCCCAGACATCCCGGGGAGCTTGAGATCCGTCAATACGAGGTCGAAGGAGCCCTGCGCCAGTTTACTGGTCGCCTGCTCGCCATCTGCACAGGCGGTCACTGCATAGCCCTCTTGCTGCAGGGCCCGCTCGAGCATACGGCGGAGTGATTCGCGATCCTCCACCACCAGAATTCGGGCCGACGGCATGCTTCGATTCTACTCGTCGCAGGACACCAGAAAGTATGAGGTATTTGACCCTGTCTTCAGCCGGCGAGTGCCGCGGTGACCGCGGTCGCCAGGAGAGCATCGTCATCTGGATCAACAGTCCTGAGGTCCAGGATCAGACGACCCTCCCGGATATAGCCTACGACCGGCGGATCTCCAAGGCGCAGCCGGTACAGAAGGTCCGAGTCTCCAGGTAGGGCCAGCGCCTCTCCGGATATCGGTCGCTCCGGAGCCGCACCGCCGCCAACGAAGGCCTCCGCTTCGACGATTTCCGCTCCGAAGGTCGGAGCCAGTCCCTCCAGGCGGCTTCTATGCACCGCCCCTTCTACCCAAAGTCGATTCAGAGGCAAGGGGCCCTCGGCAAGGTGACAGCGCAGCACAGCCTCCAGGCAAGCGTAGGCAGCACGGTCCGGCCTCAAGGCCCGGTACAGAGGATGTCGATGGCAGCGCTGTATGAGCTCCTTGCTGCCGACCAGCAAACCGGCTTGAGGTCCGCCGAGCAGCTTGTCACCACTGCTACAGACCAGGTCGGCACCCAAGGCGATGAGCTCCTGCACGCTCTCATCCCCCTGGAGCTGAGGAGCTGGGTGCGGTCGAAGCAGGCCGCTTCCTTCATCGATGGCCAACGGCAGCCCGTGGCCTCGAGCCAGAGTCACCAGGCCGGCGGCTTCGGCGCTGGCTACGAAGCCCGAAATGCGGTAGTTGCTGGGGTGCACCTTGAGGAGAAGGGCCGTCTCCGGCCCGATAGCCTTTTCGTAGTCTTCGATCCGGGTGCGGTTGGTGGTACCCACCTCCACCAGCCGGGCTCCAGCGGCGCGCAGAATATCGGGAACTCGGAAGGATCCTCCGATCTCGACCAACTCGCCGCGGGAGACCACCACTTCCCGATCCCTGGCCAGCGTCGCCAAGACCAGTACCAGGGCACCGGCGTTGTTGTTCGCCACCAGCGCCGCCTCGGCCCCTGTCAGCGTCGTCAACAGGAGCTCGGCGCGCCGGTTCCTTTCACTCCTACGCCCCGAATCCAGGTCGAGCTCGAGGTCACAATAGGCATCGAGAAGAGCCGGCAGCCGGCCAGCGACACCGCTAGGTAGCGGCGCCCGCCCGAGGTTTGTATGGAGGAAGATCCCGGTCGCATTGAGAACCCGGCTCAGCTTCGAACCGACACCTGTGCGTAATTCTGCTGCCACCTTCTGAATCAGCTCATCGACGAGCTTCTTCAGCCCTTCTTCGCTGGTAGACGGATCGTCGGCAAGCCGCCGACGGAGGGTGTCGATCCCTCGCCTCACCTGTCGGCGCACCAACTCTCTCCCGTATAATGCGACGAGAGACTCGATCCTGGGGTCTGCCAGTAGTCGGTCGATTGACGGGAGTTGTCGTCGTATATCTGAAGATTCCGTAACCATGTCACGCCCCTGCCGATTCTAGCCCGGAATTCCATGGTCGAACCCGAAGCTCCATCCCAGCACGACGAGTCTCTGCAAACGCTCGATCGAGATCTGAAGCGCTTCAAGATCGATTTCGAGCGTTTCTTCAGCGGCAACCTCGCCACTCCTCCGGATCAACTCCGCCAGAACATTCAGAAGAAGATCCACCTCCTGCGAATGGAGCGCCTCAGAACCGTAGCTCAGCGATTCCAGCTCAACACCATGGAAGCCCGTTTCAACACCCTCTGCGTCCAGTTCAATCGTCGCCTCCGCGAACAGGAGGAAGGTGGGGGCGCGCGCGAAGCCACTGTCACAAGGGAAAAGAAGATCGATACCAGCCAAGGCATCTTGATCGCCGAGTCACCGGACAAGAAAGCTGTCCGGGCACTGTATGACGATCTATATGGAGGATCGGGTCGAGGCAAGAAAGCCGACTTCGACAGTTTTCAGGTCTACCTCGAGAAACAGACCGCCAAGATCCGCAGCAAGACGGGCTGCGGCCAGGTGCGGTTCCGGATCACGTCCGAAGACGGCGAGCTGAAACTCAAAGCCAAACCGGAGTGAAAACACTCCTCTCCCAATGACGGCTTTTCAGCCAGGCAGACACTGCTCGCTGGGTCACGGGCTGCGCCGCAACTCCAGTCCCGTCACCAGCGTGGTGGGAGATCCGATCATCCCTGACCAGGGCTCGAACTCTAGGTCTCGTGCAACCCCTTGAATCCCACGCAGCCAAGAGCTGATGCTGCCCGTGAGCCATGCCCCCGCGAGAGGCGCCGCAGCCCGGCCCTGGCGCAAGGCGAAGCCACAGACCGGCAACTGGAACCTGTCCTGCTCCAGGTCGAATTGCCCGCTGCCCTGGGTATCGATCAGGTAGTAGCCCCGAGCTACCGCCGTCAACAGGGTTGCCACCTTCACCTCTGGATTGGGGGCCAGAAAGAGATGCGACGGGCCGACCTTCGGCAGATCTCGCCAACTGGCCCGCCGCACACACCCGGAAGCCACCAGATCGGAACGCGTCGCCTCTTTCCAACCGACCAGTGACTGGTGAAACCGTCCTTCTCCTATGACCACCGACTCGCCGGTGGGGCGTCCTTCGCCGTCGACCGGCGCCTCCAGTACTCCACCTCGGTACCTCCCGTCATCCGTGACTGTCAGCAACTCGCTTCCGATGCGACCCTGGCGATCACGCAAAGCTCTCACCATCGCACCACTGCCACCACCTACCGTCAGCGGGAGCAGAGCCACCAACAGGCGCACCCCCAGAGCCGGCCCGAGGAGGAACTCACCCCGGTCGCGCTCGGGTGATTCACCTTCCCCTTGCAGCAAAAGACGATCGACGAATCGACGCGCAATTGTCGGGGCGTGGAAGCTCCGTAGCTCCCGACGAGCCATGGCGATCCCTACCGTCTGGGCTCCAGGCCAGGGACCTGCCATCTCCACGAAGAGCGAAGCGGCCCGGCTCCGATACGTTTCTTCGATCCCTCGACTGCTCAGAATGCTGGTCTGGCTGGAGCCCTCGTCCAGCAGACCCCGCAGAAGTCGGGTCCCAGCCAGCTCGCTACTGACTCCCTTCTCGATGGCTTCCAGAAGCCTGATGGCCTCGGTTTCCCCGGACAGGGGCGCCTCGAGATCCGCCGGCGGCCTCCACGGAGGTACCCGTGCAGCAGGAGGTAGCCGAAGTGGCAGCCCATCAGGGTCCGGCCAGGGGCCATCCAAGGCCGGCCGGCCCGTGCCGGCGACAAAGAGGGAGGCCCTGTCGCTGCCTGCCCGGACCGCCCATCCCTCCTCCTGGCTCGAACTGGCGACTCTACCCTGCGGACCGATCTCGAAGCGGCGCGACCGACCTGATTTCAAGAAGACCTCGACGTCGTTCAGCCCGCGTCCGACGAGAGAGTCGACGACGCTTCTGGCCAGCGATTCGCTGGTCAACTTTCCACCTCCGCAGCCCCGATTCGTACCGCTGGGGACGAAGCCCACACCGGTAGCTTCAGTCCGTTCTTGGCGCACCAGCCAGCACCCGCAGACTCCAGATCTCGGCCAACGGCATCGATACCACTCAAGAGTCCGGAAACCGTACCCCTCAACCTGCAGGGACCTAGGAGCTCTCCCAACGAGCCTGCCTTGATTCTCTTCCCGTAGGGCAGGGAGATGGTGAACCTACCCGACAGTGGATCGAGACGACCGCTGGAGACCTCTGGAAAGTAGAGGCCTCCATCGGCTTCTGCAAACAGATCGTCCATTGAAGACTCCCCCGGCAGGAGCTCGAGATGGGTCGAACGAGGCGCCGGTGACCGATGTCGGTTGCCGCGTCTTGCCGCTCCAGGCATCAACGCCTTCGAGTGACGCGCCGAAAACAGATCGGCCAGCGGCTGTTCCACCACCCCTTCCCTGAGCAGCCAGCGGCGGGCCGCAATCATGCCCTCGTCGTCTGAGCTCCTGCGTACCGATTCGGGAGCGTTGGTAGGATCGTCCAGGACATTCAACAGCGGGCCCCCGAGCTGTAGGCCCAGGGCCGACTCGACCCTCCCTCCCATCATCAAGGTATCGGTCTCCAAGGCATGGGCTACTACCTCGTGTAGCAACACGGCGGCGGCATGGGGACCAAGCACCACGCGGCATGCGGTGGGCTCGACGCGGGGCGCCTCCTGTGCCCGGAAGAGGGTCGTCAAGCTGGTCGCCAGACGTTCTACCGTAGCCGCCGAGAGGTCGGGTGTCAGCACTCCGAACCGCCCCCAGGGCAGATCCACGTCGCAGCTGTAGAAGCTCTCGGATTGTGGCTCGGGCGCCAACTGAGTCCCAATGACGCGAATCCAACGGCGGTGCCGTCTGACCCTGAGGCGCATCGGGAACGCCGCCAGCTGGCGGCGAATCGCACGAGTCACAAGCGTCGGGAAGCGAGCCAGGCAACTGGTGTCTTCCAATGGAGGGAACGGGGCTCGATCCAACGTCGGTTCGGGGTAGGGCGCCGACGGCTGGGCGCGAGCCACCTGCCGCAACGCCTCACCGAACTCAGTGGCGGCAATCTGGTCGCGCGCCGCCAACCAGGTGCGCCCGCCCCGGACCAGCCGGATTGCGAAACCCTCCTCGCGGCGAACCCGAATGCCCGGCTCCTCATCGGCAGCCGGGTATTCCACCTCTTCCAGTCGCTCGAAGTAAGCATCGGCCAGATCATCTCCATGATCCGCCATCTGTGAGAGACAACGGGCGACAGCGGTGGCGTCGAGACCAGACAATGGCACCTGCGAATTGTCGCATAGCTCCGCACCTGGGAATCGCCGGTCGCTTCCCCGATCCCCAAACCGTACGCCAGAGCCTTTCGGCAAGACGAAGTCGTCGTCTGAATTGCGGCTTCGCTGTAGATAAGATAAGCCCTGGCAAGATGATCCAAGCCCAATCGAGAACGGACGACAAGATGGCTGAAATGAAACAAAGTACTCACGGTCGCAAGCTTCAGGAGCTCGAGGAGAAACTGGCCAAGGCAAGATTGGGAGGTGGTGAGCAGCGCATCGAGCGACAGCACTCCGCTGGCAAGCTCACGGCTCGCGAACGTCTAGAGCTGCTAATGGACGCCGGCTCGTTCGTCGAAGTCGATGCACTGGTCATGCATCGTTGCCAGGATTTCCAGATGCAGGACCAGCGGGTTCCCGGCGATGGTGTGATTTGCGGCTACGGCACCATCGAAAACCGCCTGGTCTATGTCTTCGCCCAGGATTTCACGGTATTCGGGGGCTCCCTCTCCGAAACCAACGCCCTGAAGATCTGCAAGATCATGGATCTGGCGATGGAAAACGGTGCACCGATCATCGGGCTCAATGACTCCGGTGGGGCTCGAATCCAGGAAGGGGTGGCCTCTCTTGGTGGCTATGCCGACATCTTCTTGCGCAACACCCTGGCCTCCGGAGTCGTCCCTCAAATCAGCGCCATCATGGGGCCTTGTGCGGGTGGAGCTGTCTACTCCCCCGCCATTACGGACTACATCTTCATGGTTCAAGACACCTCCTACATGTTCGTGACCGGGCCTGACGTGATCCGCACGGTGACCCACGAAGAGGTTACGAAAGAGGAGCTCGGCGGAGCCATGACCCACGCCACGAAGAGCGGCGTCTGCCATTTCACGGTTGCCAACGATGCCGCTTGCCTGCTGGCCATTCGTGAGCTTCTCTCCTTCCTGCCAAGCAACAACCTGGAGGACCCTCCGCCCGGCAGGAGCAGCGACAGCCCAGATCGGGTGGACGAATCCCTCGACGCTCTCATCCCCGATGACCCAAACCGACCGTACGACATCAAGCGGCTCATCTCGTCCGTTGTGGACGACGCGAGGTTCCTCGAAGTGCAAGCCGACTACGCCAAGAACCTGGTAGTCGGTTTCGGTAGGTTGGCCAATCAGAGCGTCGGAATCGTCGCCAATCAGCCGGCCTACCTGGCAGGAGTCCTCGACATTGATGCCTCTCTCAAGGGGGCCCGCTTCGTTCGCTTCTGCGATGCCTTCAACATCCCCCTGGTGACGTTCGAGGACGTGCCCGGGTTCCTGCCCGGAACCCAGCAGGAGTTCGGGGGCATCATCAAGCATGGCGCCAAGCTGCTTTACGCTTTCGCCGAGGCGACGGTGCCCAAGATCACGGTTATCACCCGGAAGGCCTATGGCGGGGCCTACTGCGTCATGTCCAGCAAGCATTTGCGTACGGACGTCAACCTTGCCTACCCGGGCGCCGAGATTGCGGTCATGGGTCCGGAGGGAGCTGTCAACATCCTCTTTCGCCGCGACCTCGAGAAGGCCGGCGAGAACGCTGCGGACCTGCGCTCCGAGCTGGTGTCCAAGTATCGCGAGAAATTCTCCAATCCCTACGTCGCAGCTGAGCGTGGATTCATCGATGCCGTTATCGAGCCGCGACACACGAGGGCGGAGATCATTCGTGCCTTGCGGCAGCTCGGTTGCAAGCGCCAGAGCGTGCCGCCCAAGAAACACGGCAACCTACCCATCTAACAGGCGACCTTGACAGCAAACTCAAGGTCGGGCAAGCTGACGGCTCTGTCAGGGCCGGAACCGCCAAAGAGGAGAACCAATGCGGGAGAAAGATCGCCAGCTGAGACGACGACGACAACGCCGAAAGAAGCGCCTCCGAGAGCAGCGTCGCGAGCGGATGGCTCAGGTGAAGACGTCACAGCGCAAGCCTGCGAAGAAGAAGGCCGTGAAAGAGCCTGCGGCAGAGGCTGAGGGCAGTCAGGCCGCACCCAAGGCGCCGGTCAAGAAGACGGCCGCCAAGAAGGCCGCGGCAAAGAAGACAACCAAGAAAACGGCCACCAAGAAAGCGGCCAAGAAGACCACCGCCAAGAAGGCCGCGGCCAAGAAGACCACCGCCAAGAAGGCCGCGGTGAAAAAGACTGCCACCAAGAAAGCCGCGGTGAAGAAGACCACCAAGAAAGCGGCCAAGAAGACACCCGCCAAGAAGGCGGACAGCGAAGACTAGGGCTTCAGGAAGCTCCGAGCCCTCTGCTGCAAGTCCTTTCGCGACCCGGCCTTCTTGTCTGGGAGGAGATTTCGCATGTCCGATTACCGCTCGTTGGAAGCTGCCGATCCCGAGATCTTCAGAGCTATCGCCGGCGAACAACAGCGCCAGAACCAGGCGATCGAGCTGATTGCCTCGGAGAACTTCGTCAGCCAAGCAGTCCTCGAAGCTGCTGGCAGTGTGATGACGAACAAGTACGCCGAGGGTTATCCCGGGCGTCGCTACTACGGTGGCTGCGAATACGTCGACGTCGCCGAGCGGCTCGCAATCGAGCGCGCCAAGGAGCTCTTCGGGGCCGAGCATGTCAACGTGCAACCTCATAGTGGCACCCAGGCCAACATGGCTGTCTACTTCTCGTGCCTGGAGCCGGGCGACACGCTGATGGGGATGGATTTATCCAGCGGCGGCCACCTCACGCATGGCCACCCCCTCTCCTACTCCGGTAGAGATTTCGAGGTCGTGGCCTATGGAGTGGATAGGGAGACTGAAGTCATCGACTATGAAGCGGTGTCGCGACTGGCGGAAGAGCATCGGCCAAAGCTCATCATCTGCGGTGCCAGCGCCTACAGTCGAGAGATCGATTTCGAGCGCTTCCGCAGCATCGCGGATGCAGTCGACGCCCTGCTGATGGCGGACATCGCACATATCGCTGGCCTCGTGGCCGCCAATCTGCATCCATCGCCAGTGCCGCATTGTGATTTCGTGACCACCACGACCCACAAGACCTTGCGGGGCCCCAGAGGTGGGTTGGTGCTGTGCAAGGAGAAGTTCGCCAAGCAAGTGGACAGGGCCGTATTTCCAGGCATTCAAGGTGGTCCTTTGATGCACATCATCGCTGCCAAGGCGGTAGCCCTACGTGAGGCCCTCGGCGAGAGCTTCAGGCTCTATCAGGGGCAATTGGTGCGCAATGCCTCTGCGATGGCCGACAGGCTAGCCCAGCACGGGTTTCGCATCGTCGCCGGCGGTACGGACAACCATCTATTCCTTCTCGATGTCTCAGCCTCTGGCTTGACGGGCAAGCAGGCTCAAGTAGCGCTGGAGGCCGCCGGGATCACGGTCAACAAGAACACCATCCCCTACGACCCGAACCCCCCTCTGGTGGCGTCCGGGATCAGGATCGGCACTCCCGCAGTCACTTCTCGTGAGATGAAGGAGGTCGAGATGAGTCTCATTGCCGATCTGATCGCCAAGGTGCTCCGTCAGCCGGACGAAGCTGGGGTTCAGCGCCAGGTGCAGATGGAAGTGCAGGACCTCTGCACGAAGTTCCCACTCTACGGGCCCGCAAACTGATCTCAGACCTAGCCCGCATTATTCATGAGCCCCACGGCATCTAGCGGAGATCGCCCGCCATCTCAGGCCGTCCTCGCTCATCACTCCTCAACAACCTGCAAGGTTGCCTCCGGTGCTCCTCCCTGCGGGTGGCCAGATCTGACAGACGCTTTCCACAATCTGCTCGCGGGGTCA
>Ga0316192_10000095_pt1 | contig 57113 bp, 49 predicted proteins | sample MerIslwburrow_MG_FD_204931 | JGI IMG/M metagenome (GOLD analysis project Ga0316192, IMG submission 204931) | Coastal sediment microbial communities from Maine, United States - Merrow Island worm burrow | ecosystem: Environmental > Aquatic > Marine > Coastal > Sediment | place: USA: Maine...
ATTTTGTACGAGAGGCAGCAGGGCAGGGAAGTCAACTGGTCGCATTCGGGGAAGGGCTGGTACCCGGTTACCCGTTCTGGCCTGAACTGACCAATGGTGCAGAGTTTGAATCCAGCCTGCAAAAAGATCTGTTTGCATTCTATTCCGCACAGGCAATTGATATTGACAGGGGCGACCTGCAGGGCTTGTGTGAAACGGCAGATCGACATTCGATCGCTATCTATCTTGGTTGTATTGAGCGGGCGGCAGACCGTGGGGGTCAGAGTCTGTATGCCAGCCTGGTCTATATCAACGCAAGCGGCCAAATAGGGTCGGTTCACCGCAAGCTTTGCCCGACGTATGAGGAACGGCTGGTGTGGTCTGCCGGTGATGGTCATGGCTTAAGAGTCCATGATTTGCACGGTTTCCGGGTTGGGGGGCTTAACTGCTGGGAGAACTGGATGCCGTTACCCAGGGCCGCCCTTTATGCGCAGGGTGAAAACGTGCACGTGGCGGTCTGGCCCGGAAACATCAGGAACACCGAGGACATTACCCGTTTCATCGCACGCGAATCACGTTCCTATGTGCTGTCAGTTTCGAGCCTGATGCATGCCGACTGGTTAAGTGACAGCTTTCCACACGCGTCCCGGGTAAAACAGGCCGCATCGGGCTGGATGGCGGATGGTGGTTCATGTATCGCGGCACCCGATGGACAGTGGCTGCTCGAGCCACAGGTCGAAACCGAAGGCTTGTTCAGTGCCGAACTGGATATGAATATGATTCGCAGAGAGCGGCAGAATTTTGATCCCGCCGGTCACTACTCAAGGCCGGATGTGACCCTCCTCGAAGTGGATCGCCGCCGCCAGTCAACCGTGACCTTCAAAGATTAACGCACCGCGTTCTTCGCACATTTGCCTGTTGCCGTAGTGTGAAGGTTATGCACCCTTTGGGCTATGGCCGATTTCTGCACCGAGCTGTTTCAGGAATGCCTTGATATAGTCGGTTCGCTTAACGGCTTCGGCTTTACCGGCTTCGGTCTTCATGGTGTCTACCAGCCCCAGCAATTTGCAGTAAAAGTGATCCAGCGTGTAGCTGCGGTCATCGAGGTCGCGGTTTTCCGCAAATGGATCACTTGGCTCATACAGGGGGGTGCCCATGCTGCCGCCGGTTAAAAAGCAACGTGCAATTCCAATCGCTCCCACGGCTTCGAGACGGTCGGCGTCCTGAACGATGCGGGCTTCCAGGGTTTCAGCAGGCAGGTTGGCCGAGAAGCTATGTGCCTCTATGGCATGATAAATCTGCGCCAGTAAGCCCTGTGGATAATTGACTGACTCGAGGAAGCGGACGGCTTCCTGTGCTGCCAGTTTTGAAGCCTGTTTACGCAAGGGCGAATCCTTGGCCACCGAGACGCAGTCATGTAACCAGGCCGCCGGTACACTGACGGCTGCATTGCCATTCTCTGTCTTTGTCAGCTGGATGGTGCTTTGCACCACGCGCTGGACGTGGGTGATGTCATGTGCGGGATCAGTAGCCATGACCTCCTTAAGGTAATCAAGACAAACGTCCTGTAGTTGATCGAGTTCCATATTTGTTGGGTATCAGTGTCTATGCTGCGGGTTATACGTTCTTGTAACGCGTTGATTTTTTCCGTGGTCCTGCCTTTTTATGAGTCGAACGCCTGTCCGAATCCCGGTGACCTTTTTCGGGCTTCAGGGTAAGTTGCACAGGCGATGGGCCAAGTCCCACATCTTCTCTCAGGACCTGGTGGTCTTTGGCAGACAGTTCGGACCAGTCACCCATGCGCAGACGCTTTGGAAGGAAAACGGCGCCGTAACGCACGCGTTTCAAGCGGCTGACGACCACATCCTGCGAAGCCCAAAGACGTCTGACCTCGCGGTTGCGGCCTTCAAGCAAAGTGACGTGAAACCACTGGTTGCCTTCCTCACCCCCCGCTGCCTGGATGTCGCTGAAATGGGCCTCGCCATCCTCCAGCATCACCCCTTTTCTCAGGTTGGCCAGTTTTTCAGCATCAATTTCGCCGAAAATACGGCAGGCATATTCCCGGTCAACCTGGTTTGACGGGTGCATCATGGCGTGGGCCAGTTCACCATCGGTGGTCATCAGCAACAGACCACTGGTGTTGATGTCGAGCCTGCCGACGGCAATCCAGCGGGCGCCCTGCAGTTTTGGCAAAGAGTCAAATACCGTGGGCCGGCCCTGCGGGTCTGAGCGGGTTGTCACCTCACCGGTGGGTTTGTTGTACACCAGGCTGCGTTGGCTAGCGGCCGTGTCCACCACTTTCCATTCTTTACCGTCAAAACTGATGTGATCACCCGTATTGGCGGTCTGACCCAGGATGGCTGGCTTATTGTTGATCAGAACCTTGCCAACCTTGATCTGTTTTTCCAGCATCCTCCTGGAGCCCATACCGGCAGCGGCCAGGACTTTCTGCAGGCGTATGGGTTTTTGTTCCGCTGTGCGATCCGATTTTTCAGTCGTTGTTTTCTGTCCGCGTGACTGGTCTTTACCCTGCTTCATTGCGGTACTGCATCTTGTTCAGCTTCATCAGTTTCATCGCCTGGTTCTTTAGCGGGGCTGTTGTCCGGGTCACCGTCTAAATCATCGGTGGTGTCATCGGAATCACCGGTTTGAGCTGCCACTTCGAGTTGCAGTTCAGGCTCAGGATTATCCATGTCCCGGATCTCGGCGAGCGTTGGCAAATCGTCCAGGTTTTGCAATCCAAATGAGTCAAGAAAGGCGTGTGTGGTACCAAACAAAGCCGGTTTACCTGGAACATCCCGATGACCTACGACACGGATCCATTCCCGTTCCTGCAAAGTGCGGATGATGTTGGTGCTCACCGACACACCCCGCACAGATTCGATTTCCCCGCGGGTAATGGGTTGCCGGTAGGCAATCAGGGCGATGGTCTCGAGCAGGGCACGTGAGTAACGCGGCGGCCGTTCTTTCCAGAGACGTGAGACCCATTCATTGAGCTCCTGTTTGACCTGCATACGAAAACCGCTGGCAACTTTTACTAGCTCCACGCCACGCCCGGTACAATCGTTTCCAAGCTGTTCCAGCGCCCTGCTGATTTCACCCGTGGGTGGGCGCTCTTCGTCACTGAATAAGGCCGATAGTTGGGCCGGTGTCAATGGCTGTCCGGCTGCCAGCAGGGCCGCTTCCAGTATTTGTTGTAACTGCTCGCCCTTGATCATTGAGTTGATTGTCATATCGTCTTGTTCAGTCATTTTTGTCAGCTACTGGAATCAACGGCACCAGACCCTGTTTATGTTCGAAATACGGGTAGTTCATTCGGGTGCTTTTACGTAAATTTGTCCAAAAGGTTCATTTTGTACCAGGTCAACCAGTTGTTCACGGGTTAATTCCATCAACGCAAGGAAACTGACGACAACACCCATTCTGCCTTCCTGGGGGTCGAAGAGTTGATGGAACTCCATGTAGGGGTTGGCGCGAAGTGCCGTGAGGATGCGAGACATTCGTTCACGCACCGAAAGCGGTTCCGTCTCGATCTGGTGACTGCTGAATAGCTCGGCCCGCCCCATGACATCCTTGAGTGCTGACAGGATTTCACCCAACTCAACCTTTGGTGGCACACGAATAACAGTTTTGTCCTCAACATAGGCTTCCGCCAGCGCAAAGTCCCGGCCCACCCTGGGTAATTCATCAAGGTCCTCAGCCGCTTGCTTGAATCGCTCATATTCCTGCAGACGCCGAACAAGCTCTGCCCTGGGGTCGCCCTCTTCATCATCATCAAGGGCGGGTCGGGGCAGTAGCATCCTGGACTTGATTTCCGCCAGAATCGCGGCCATGACGAGGTATTCGGCAGCCAGTTCAAACTGCATGTCCTGCAGCATTTCGATATATTCGATATATTGCCGGGTTATCTCGGTAATGGGTATGTCCAGAATATCCAAATTCTGGCGCCGGATCAGGTATAGCAGGAGATCCAGGGGGCCTTCAAAAGCCTCGAGGATTACCTCCAGTGCATCCGGTGGGATATACAGGTCATGGGGGACTTCGGTAACCGGAAGTCCCTGGACCAGCGCAAAGGGCATTTCCTCCTGGTCGCCTTCCCTGTTTGCAGAAAAGGGGGTTTGATGTTTTTCCGGTTCCATTTCAGAGGAAGTCTATCACGCCGCGTCCACGGCGCAGGATTTCCGGATGCCCGCTGGTCAGATCAATCAGGGTTGTAGGCTCAAGCGGGCAGTAACCGGCGTCCACAAACAGGTCGATTTGCCCGTATATTTCGTCATACAGGTCTTCGGTATCCAGGATTTTGCCTTCCGGGTCTGGAAGTATCAGCGACGAACTCAATAATGGTTCATCCAGAACCTCCAGCAGACCCTGCGCAAGGGGGTGGTCAGGGATACGTACGCCAACCGTGCGAACTTTATCCAGTTGGGCATTGCGCGACACGTTATTGGTTGACGGCAGGATAAAGGTGTAGGGCCCCGGTGTCAGCTGGCGGATCAACCGGTGATCGGAGTTCTGCAGTCTGACCAGTTTTCCAATTTCGGAAAGACTGCGGCAGCAGTAACTGAAGTGATGATGGCGATCCAGACCGCGTAAACGAATCACCCGGTCGCGGGCCTTGCGATTATTCGAGCGCCAGCCCAATGCATAACCGGAGTCCGTTGGATAGGCGATTAAACCACCGCGAACCAGAACACCGACGATGTGATCAAGTTGGCGTGGTTTTGCGCCAAAGGGTTTTATTTCGATTCGCTCACTCATAACCCGCCTATTTTACCTGTCTGATCCGCATATTTCACCAGTATCTCGGATCATGGCGCTGCACTACACTCGTGGTTGAGGGAAGCCCAAGTCCATTCGTACATGGACTAGTCAGGGCCGGGATACTGTTGAAATATGCGGACAAGGGGCAATCTGCTCAACGTATTCGCTAATTTAGTACAGATTTTCGATGGTTGAGCTTGAGCAATTGAATCAGTCAGGTACACTTCCCGTAATTACTAAGGAATTATTTATGTGGTATGTCATTCACGCAACGGATCGTGAGAATAGTCTCGAGGCACGCAAGGCCGCACGGCCTGCTCACCTTGAGCGGGTTCAGGCACTGATAGAGCAGGGCAGGCTGCTGGTCGCGGGTCCAATGCCCAATATAGACTCCCCCGACCCCGGTCCGGCCGGTTTTAGCGGTTCGACTATTATTGCCGAATTTGATTCATTGGCGGATGCACAGCATTGGGCTGCCACAGACCCCTACGTAGAAGCCGGTGTGTATGATTATGCAGATGTCAGGCCGTTTATAAGGGCACTGCCTTGAGAGGCCGAAAATGAACACGAGACGGGTTGACCGTATCCGTGCCTTGCTCGAATTGGCCTTTGAACCGGAATCACTGGAAGTGGAAGACGATAGCCACAAACATATTGGTCATGAAGGGGCGAAAAGCGGCCTCGGCCATTTCAGTGTCTCAATCGTCAGTCCGCACTTTAACGGAATGAAAATGCTGGCCCGCCACAGGGCAGTTTATGCCGCCCTGGACGATATGATGAAAACTGATATTCACGCCCTGATAATTGAAGCCATCGCCAGCAATGAACTATAAACCGGATTATGGCAGTTCCACACAAACGGGCGCTTGCCAGTTTTCAGCCCTGTGCTCTGCTACCACTGTCGTACCGATGCCGCCGCGTACATTGAAAACCGCAGTCAGGCGCATAAACCTGGGCGAGGTGGCTTTGACGAGGTCGTCGAGAATCTCATTGGTGACGGCTTCATGAAAGGCGCCTTCATTCCTGAAGCTCCAGACGTACAGTTTGAGGGATTTAAGCTCAACACATTGCCGGTCCGGAATGTATTCGAGTGTCAACGTGGCGAAATCCGGTTGGCCGGTCTTCGGACACAAACAAGTAAACTCCGGAATATCGATTCGAATGGTATAATCCCGCGTTGGCTGGGGGTTAGGAAACAGTTCCAGTTCCCGACTGGGCTGGGTCGTCATAATTTTACTCCGGAAAACAATAATTGGATGGGCACTTTACTCATCTCTGAACACAGATTCAATCTATGCGACTGACTGCAATCAAGCTTGCTGGTTTCAAATCCTTTGTAGATGCGACCACTTTTACCGCACCGACCAACCTGACCGGCATTGTCGGACCCAACGGTTGCGGCAAATCCAATATCATCGATGCCGTCCGCTGGGTGATGGGTGAGGGTTCTGCCAAGGTACTGCGTGGCGAATCAATGGCCGATGTCATTTTCTCCGGCTCCAGCGGTCGAAAGCCGGTGGGGATCGCCAGTGTCGAATTGATATTTGATAACACGAACGGCCGGATCGCAGGGGAGTTTGCGGCATTTAACGAGATTTCGGTCAAACGCATCGTTGGCCGGGATGGCGTCTCCCAGTACACGCTGAACGGCACCCGCTGCCGGCGCAAGGATGTCCGGGACCTTTTTCTCGGCACCGGTATCGGCTCAAAAAGCTACTCGATTATAGAACAGGGCATGATTTCACAGGTGGTGGATGCAGGCCCCGAGGAAGTCCGGTCCCATCTCGAGGAGGCAGCTGGAATTTCCCGTTACAAGGAACGTCGCAGGGAAACCGAGCGACGGATCAAGCATACCCGGGAGAATCTTGACCGTCTGATGGATTTACGGGATGAGATCGCCAGTCATTTGAATCGACTGAAAAGGCAGGCCAATGCGGCTGAGCGCTATAAAAAACTGAAAGTTAAGCATAGAGAACTCGAATCAAACTTGTTGGCCCTGCAATGGTTGTCCCTTCAAAATGATGCTGAGCTTGGCCGTTCCGGTCTGTCGGTGCAGGAAACTGCGATGCAGGAACAACTCGCCGAGCAGCGGGCCACAGAGGCCCGGATGGAAGCAACCCACCAGGAACAGGCGGGTGCCGGCGAAGCACACAATGCGGTGCAGGGCGAGCTTTATTCCATCAGCAGTGATATAGCCCGGCTTGAGCAATCCATTCAGCACAGCCGTGAATTGCAGACCCGGCAGAAGAAAGAGTACGAAGAAACATCCAGTGCCCTGCAGGACATGGAAAAGCACATGGTCATGGACCGGGCCCATATAGAGGACCTGACAGGCAAACTGGCCGAGACCGAGCCTGCGCTGGAAAAGGCACTTAAGGAAGAGGCTGCTGCAGATACCGAAATGCAGGCTGCTGAAACTGAAGTAGCCAGTTGGCAGGAACACCTGGAAACACATCACGTCAGGAATAATGACCTGAACCGCAAGGCTGACAGTCAACGCGCGACCCTCGAAATGCTGGACGGCCGCATGCAGGAAGCATCGGTCCGTCTTCAGAACCTTGCCGGTGAAACCGAAGGGACGGATACCGGCGCCCTGAGCCTGGAAGCGATCGAGCTTGAGAAACAGGCCGATGAGGCGGCAGGACAACTGGCTGAGGAGCAACAGCAACTGGAGTCAGGCCGGAAGAAGTTGGAAAACCGGCGTCAGGACTTACGTGATGCCACGACGAAACAGCATGAGCTAAAGGGTGAAATTAACCGGCGTGAAGGCCGGCTTGAGTCACTCAAGGCACTACAACAGGCAGCGCGGGAAAGTGGTAAGGGCATGGCATGGCTTGAAACCAATGGTCTCAAATCTGCCCCGCGCCTGGTCGAGCAGCTAGACGTTGCCAGGGGCTGGGAAGCGGCTGTAGAGACGGTGCTGGGTTTCTGGCTGGACTCAGTGCTGGTAGATGATCCGACGGCATTATCGGCGCCCCTGGGTAACCTGGAAGCAGGTAAAGGGCGTGATGTTGAATTGACCCTTCTGGAAAACCGGTCTTCCACTATCAAGGCAGTTCCCGGTAGCCTGGCGGAGAAAGTAAAAGCCCCGGATGCAATCACTGCACAGCTCAATGGTGTGCAGGTGGCCGGGTCTTTGGAGACAGCGTTTAAAGCTGTTGCGGACAGACAGGACGGTTCATCTGCGGTTACTGCCGAAGGACAGTGGATCGGACGGGGATGGGTTCGGGTTGCGGGCAGCCAGTCCGGGAAGGCGGGTGCACTGGCACGTAAACAGGAAATACAATCACTGCAGGCTGAACTTGCTGAACTGCAACAGCAGTGGTCGGCCATGAATGAGTCAAACCAGCTTGAGCGCGATTCCCTGCCGGCCCAGGAAAAAGCTGTTGCTGAATTACAGCAAAAGGTCAATAACCTGCACCGGGCAGGCTCAGACCTGGCCAGCCGGTTAAATGCCGGCCGTACCAGGATCCAGGACCTTAGCGGGCGCCAGAAGCAGATTGCTGAAGAATCCGCCACGCTGCAAAAGCGGCAAAGTGATGACCAGGCACAGATAAAGACTTTAAGGGTCAGTCTGGCTTCCGTGTTGGATGAAATGGCTGATACCGAAAAGGAACGTTCCGCGCTGGATGCACAACGCAGCTCTTTGCTGGAGCGTAGGGAGCAGGCGCGGGCGCGGGCGCGGGAAACCCGTAACCAGCGTCACGAACTGGCTTTGAAAACCGGATCACACCGTGCGAGTCTTGATTCCCTGCGTAACTCCCTGCAACGCATGGACACACAGTTCAGCCAGTTGCAGCAACGATACCTGGAGCTGAGTGAGCAAATTACGCAAAATGAGGATCCTGAGGAAAAGCACCGCAGTACAATGGACGGCCTGTTGCAGTCCAGGGTGGATGTAGAGCAGCGCCTTGCGGCAGCAAGGGCCAGGATGCAACAACTCGAAGAGGATTACCGCCAGCAGGATGCGGCCCGGCAAACCTCCGTCAGACAAGTGGAGGAAATTCGCAGTTCATTGGAAAAAGCACGATTGCAGCAACAGGAACTGGAGCTCAATGCCCGCAATCTGCAGCGGCAGGTTGAGCATCTTGGTCACCAGGTGACAGAACTGGCAGAAGCACTTCCTGAGGAAGCTGACCCAGAGGTCTGGCAGGCAGACCTGGAGCGTCTGGCTGAGCGCATCACACGCCTGGAGCCGGTTAACCTGGCTGCCATCTCGGAGTATGAAGAAGAACTAAAGCGCAAAGAATACATGGATGCGCAGCATGAAGACCTGATCAGCGCACTGGAAACACTGGAGAACGCGATAAAGAAAATTGATCGCAAGACCCGTACACGATTCAAAGATACGTTTGAAAGTGTCAATAAGGGCATACAGGAATTGTTTCCAAAGTTGTTTGGCGGCGGTCATGCCTATCTCGAGCTGACCGGTGATGATTTATTGACCACGGGCGTGTCGATTATGGCGCGGCCACCCGGAAAAAGAATCAGCAGCATTAACCTGATGTCCGGTGGTGAAAAGGCATTGACGGCCGTGGCATTTGTATTTGCGATATTCCGTTTGAATCCCGCACCGTTCTGTCTGCTCGATGAGGTGGATGCACCGCTGGATGATGCCAATGTCGGACGCTTCACTGCCATGGTCAAGGAAATGTCCGAAACCGTGCAGTTCATCGTGGTGACCCATAATAAAATCACCATGGAAATGGTATATCAGCTTAGCGGTGTCACCATGCGTGAGCCAGGCGTGTCCCGGTTGGTACAGGTCGATATCGATGAAGCCGCAAAATTTGCGGGAAATTAGTGTAGTGCAGCGACGGGCAGCACCTCGTAAGGCCTGGCTGAAAGTGCCGCTAATTACGATACACTACACTGGTAAGTTCCAAGGGTGATATTGATATGGATATTTCAACTTTCAGATGGATTTTAGTCATTGCCGGTATTGCGATTGTTGCTGGAATTTTCCTGTTTGGGAATCCGGATAAAAAACGCAAACCGCGCGCTTCGCGCAAACGTGTTCATGCACAAGGGGTGAGACGGGAGCCGGCACTCAATTCCGATCAGCATGAAACGGAAGAGGGTGATGAAAATAGTGACATCAGGCAAACCGAGCTGGATATTGGCCTGTCTTCTGAGGACAGGCCTGATACCGGGGCGTCCAGTGAAAACCGGATTGAACCCAGGTTGGACAATAAGCCGGAGAAACCTGCTCCTCCACCTCCCGACAAGATCGTCACATTGTTTTTGCAAGCACGTGACAACCAAAATATTTCCGGGATTAAACTGCTTGATTCCTCGGTGAAATCAGGTCTGGTTTTTGGTGACCATGACATTTTTCACCGTATCAACGAGGAGGATATGGAACCGGTGTTCAGCATGGCCAACCTGACCAAGCCGGGCTCCTTTGACAGAAGCATGTGGAATACCATGGAAATCCGGGGGGTAACCATGTTCATGACGCTGCCAGGACCCAGAAACGCACTGGATGCCTGGGACTCTATGCTGGCAACAAGCCGCCGGTTGGCAGAGTTGTTACACGCAGACTTGCTTGATGATCAGCACGAGGTGTTCACGCGTCAGCGTTCCTTGCAAATCAAGGAAGAGTTACGCGAATACGAGCGGCAGAAAAACCCGGAATCATGAAGCAGACAAAGGCACACAAACGTGCTGATGAACTACGGCGTTTGATCGAACATCACAATTACAGTTATTACGTTCTGGACGATCCTGAAGTCCCCGATGCCGAATATGACCGCCTGATGCGGGAACTTGAGAGTATTGAATCCGACCACCCCGATCTGGTTACACCCAACTCACCAACGCAACGCGTCAGCGGTACACCGCAGGAGGGCTTTGAAACCGTACGGCACCGTGTACCGATGTTGTCGCTGGGCAATGCGTTTTCCGAAGAGGAAGTAGCCGATTTCCAGCGCCGCGTCGAACAGGGTCTTGAACGTCAAAACATTATCTTTGCGGCTGAACCCAAACTGGACGGTGTTGCCATTTCACTGACCTACGATGATGGGCTTCTGACCCGGGCCGCCACACGTGGTGATGGTGAGCAGGGTGAGGATGTCACTGCCAATGTCCGTACCATTCGTGCGGTACCTCTTGAACTTCGTGGTGAGGACTGGCCATCCCTTCTGGAAGTGCGCGGAGAGATCTATATGCCGCGTGCCGGCTTCGATGCTTTCAATCGCAAGGCAACTGAGCAGGGCGACAAACCGTTGGTCAATCCGCGTAATGGTGCTGCCGGCAGCTTAAGGCAACTCGACCCGCAGTTGACCGCCAAGCGTCCACTCGCTTTTTTTGCCTATGGCACGGCGACCCGCGATAAGCTGCCCGATACACAGTTCGATTCACTGCTTCGTTTGCGCGACTGGGGTTTTCCTGTCAACCCGGAGATCCGGCGGGTTGAGGGTTTAAGCGGATGCCTGGATTACCACCGGCGAATATCGGCTTTGCGCCCCACTCTGGGGTACGACATTGACGGAGTGGTTTACAAGGTCGACCGGTTCGATCAGCAGGGCTTTCTCGGTTTTGTCAGCAAGGCACCCCGCTGGGCACTGGCACACAAGTTTCCGGCAGAAGAGGAAATGACACGCTTGCTGGACATAGATATCCAGGTGGGCAGGACCGGTGCGCTGACACCGGTAGCAAGGCTGGAACCGGTGTTTGTCGGTGGTGTAACCGTGACCAATGCTACGCTGCACAATGAAGATGAAATCCGGCGCAAGGATATTCGTGTGGGAGATTGGGTCGTAGTGCGCAGGGCAGGGGATGTAATACCAGAGGTGGCGCGTGTCATTCATCAACGACGTGAAACTGACCTGGCGGAATTTCACATGCCAGAAACTTGTCCGGAATGCGGTTCCGCGGTTGAACGGGTAGAAGGCGAGGCAGTGGCCCGTTGTACCGGTGCCCTGATTTGCCCGGCCCAGATAAAGCATGGTATCCGGCACTTCGCCACCCGCAAGGCCATGGATATCGAGGGCCTGGGTGACAAGCTGGTTGACCAACTTGTCGAGTTGGGCCTGGTAAAAACCGTGGCCGACCTTTATCACCTTCGCCATGAACAGGTTTCCTCGATGGAGCGTATGGGCGGCAAGTCGGCTGAAAACCTGCTCAAAGCCCTTGAAGCCAGCAAGAAGCCGGGTCTGGACCGCTTGCTTTATGCTCTCGGTATTCGGGAAGTCGGAGAGGTGACAGCGCATTCACTGGCGGCTCACTTCAAATCGATGCAGGCTCTACAGGAGGCTTCTGAAGAGACCCTGACCGAGGTCAGTGATGTTGGACCCATCGTTGCGGGTCACGTGGCGGCTTTCTTCCAGCAGGAAAAAAACCTGAGGGTGATCCAGGCCTTGAGCGATGCGGGGGTGGAATGGCAGGCACTCGAAGAGAAAAGTGGTGAACTGCCTTTAGCCGGTGAGACCTGGGTGCTGACCGGTGCGCTATCCATGCCCAGGATCCAGGCAAAAAATCTGCTTGAAGCTCTGGGTGCAAAAGTAACCGGCAGTGTATCCGCCAAAACGAGCACCTTGCTCGCTGGTGAGGCGGCAGGCTCCAAACTCACCAAGGCACAGAAACTGGGTGTAAAGGTCATCTCGGAATCTGATTTTATTGAATACCTGGAAACCCGGGGTGTTGAAGTTTCTTAAGTTAGAATTCGCAAGTTTTTTATAACAGTTGTGCGAAACACCGAACATGTGGATCAGGGCTGATTTGTCTCGTCATTTGTAAATTCAAATCGGGAAACCGGTGCCGGCTGTTTTTCTGTGGTGACGTAAATTGCCTTTCCATCAACCGAATAGCTGATTGCCTCATTTTGAACCGAGGGAGGGCCGACAACCTCTTCAGGTTTTCTTTGCAATGCACTTAACCAGTCCTCTTGGGGTTCGCGTCGAAACCGGTACAGACTGCGATAGGTGATAATCACGGCTTCGGAGCCATCGGGTGATATGTCAAAACCGGTGGGTTGCGAGATGAAATCCGTTCTTCCGTGCCAGTGAATACGATCTCTCGAGGTCGGTGGACGCAGTTTTGCGATCGTGCCAAGAAATTTGAGTTCTGCATGCACACTGGTTAACGCGGTTTCAAGATCCAGTGTATATAAACGGGATGGTTTGTCACGTTTGGTAAGAAACAGGATCTGTTGGCCAATCGGATCATAAGCCATTGCTTCGCAATCACGCGGCCCATCGGGGTACTTCAGGGTCAAGGCGTGTTTCAAATCCTGCCGGCCATCATAGCGGTCGTGTTTACCGGTTTTGGGCTCTTCAATAAAATAAAGTTTGATAGACTTTCTCTTCGCCTTGTTATCACCAATATCACCCACTACGATCCAGCGGTCTCCTTCAACGGGTACCGAGGTGATATCTTCCCAGTCCTTGTTTTTGGCGGGCACAATGGTTACTGAGCCAAGATCTGTACCGCTTTCATCAATACCGTACAAGACGGGATCGCCTTCATCGTTATGTACAAAAAAGTCACCCGGGTGGGAAAAGCTGGCCTTCATGCCGCTGGCTTCCATGATGTCGTCTGATTCCAGCCAGCCGGTTTGTACCATGGTCACCGGCGGGGAGCCTGTTTCTGCAGGTTCATTGCCAGTTTGCTGATTACAGGCCGGGAGTACGAAAGTTGATAATACAAGCAGGCTTAAAGCTTTATTGAGATGCATGTCTAATTGTAAGGTGAAACGCTTTTGTGGTGAAGCTCAGAAACCACGATTGTCGTAGCCGGACCGGTAAAGAGTGAGAGTTTGTGACGGAATGAATTCTGCGAAAATATAACAAAGGTTCCATCGTGCTGATAATATGGTTGTAGCTGGTGAATTAGAGGTCTGATATCTTGATGGACTTCCCACAGGTGCCCAATATGCATGCCCTGGTCATGTTGTTGATGACCGGTGTCGCCTTGTTCCTGTTCTCACGTGAAAAGATTCACCTTGAATCATCCAGTCTTGCAATCCTCGTGATGGTGGTCGTTGGTTTCGAGTTGTTCCCTTTCGAGGGTGCACGCGGAACCGTCGAGCCGATGACTTTTTTTTACGGTTTTGGTCACGAAGCACTCATTGCGGTCTGTGCGCTGATGATTGCGGGCGAAGCGCTGGTTCGGACCGGTGCGCTTGAACCGGTTGCCAGGAGACTTGCCAGGCTTTGGAAATGGAGTCCTAAAATTGCACTGCTGCTGACACTCATCGTCGGTGCATTTCTCAGTGCGTTCATGAACAACACACCTATCGTGGTACTGATGCTGCCGATGCTTATCGGGGCGGCCGTGCGTAGTAACAGGTCATCGTCCGGTGTGTTGCTTCCGATGGGTCTGGCGACCCTGATTGGTGGTATGGGCACCACTATCGGCACGTCAACCAACCTGTTGGTGGTTTCTGTAGCGGCGGATATGGGCATGGAAAGATTTGCAATGTTTGATTTCATGCTGCCGGTCGCCATGGCCGCCAGCGTCGCAATTATATACCTGTGGTTAGTGGCACCTCATTTGATCCCTAAGCGTACCCCGCCAATGGATGATTTATCCAACCGGGAATTCCAGGCACACCTGTTAATTCCTCACGATAACCCCCTGGTAGGAAAGACACTGGCAAACCTCATTCACAAGGCCGGGGATGGCATCCATGTTAAACGGATTTTCAGGGACGGGCACCTGTTCATATCACCCCTGCCTGATGTTGTGATCAGAGGCGGTGACAAAATCCAGGTTTCCGCCACGGTAGACATGCTTAAGGAATACCAGGCGCTGCTGGGCGCCATGTTAACTGCGGGACCCGACCCGTCCCATATATCGCCGGAGGGTGATTTTCAGCTTGCCGAGGTCGTGGTGACGGGTGGTTCGCAATTACGTGGATTAAGGGTGGCTGACGCGCGTCTGGAAGACCGTTATGGTCTGGATTTGCTGGCGGTCCATTGTGGTGGTGATGTTGTGAGCGCAAGTACGGCTGAGCTAAACCGGCGCCAACTTCAGGCCAGCGATGTTCTGCTGGTACAGGGGAGGTCTGAGAATATCCGTACCCTGAAAGTGGGTGGTGAATTACTTGTGCTCGATAACACGGCGGACCTGCCGCACACACAAAGGGCGCCTCTTGCATTACTGATCATGGTAATGATTGTTGCGCTGGCGGCTTTTGGTATCATGCCGATCGCAATGAGTGCCATGCTAGGTTGCCTGGTTTTGATCGGTACCGGTTGCATCAGGTGGCAGCAGGCCAGTCATGCGCTAAGCGCACAGGTCATAATGATCATCGTTGCCTCTCTGGCGCTCGGTTCTGCACTAATGAAAACCGGTGGCGCCGAGTATCTGGCGCAGGTCTTTTTGTACCTGACCTCCGGTCTCACACCGGCCTGGATACTGGCTTTCCTGATGCTGCTGATGGCCATAATGACCAACATCGTGTCCAATAACGCAGCGGCCGTCATCGGTACACCGATTGCTATCAGCATTGCCCAGGAACTCGGTCTGCCACTGGAACCGTTTGTGCTTGCGGTACTATTCGGTGCAAACCTTAGCTTCATCACACCCATGGCTTATAAAACCAACCTGCTGGTTATGAACGCAGGTGGTTATAAGTTCAATGATTTTGTCCGGGTGGGAACCCCGTTGACCTTGCTGATGTGGGTGGTGCTGTCCGCCGTATTGACGTATGCATATCAACTATAAAGCCAGGAAATTGCTCAGCACTTGCTATTCCGGCGACCTCGGTCGCCCGAATATTTACTTGGCAGTGTAATTGAACTTTTGGCCGCCTACCGAGGCTTCTAGCATCAAGCCGCCATCCGCCAGGGTGAACACCGCTACGCCACTGTCATACCTGGCGTCAGCTGAAGCGCCCAGGGTGATCGCGACAGCGGATACCTGCGCCCCCATTTCGAAATTACCACGGGTAAAATGGCTAAATGCCGTTTCATCTTTGAACATGATGTATTGCGCATACACCTGACCGCCGATTTGTGCGCCAAGCGTAACCTGTGACAAAGAGGTAGTGCCCATGGTTGTATCACCACGAATGACCAGGCCTTTGCCGTGTGCCCCACCGACAATGAGACCGCCCTTTCCAACTTTTGGGAATACCGCGTAAGCGTACGCAGATTCAAACCATTGTGTGAGTGTCGGATCGCTATCATTGGCTTTGATAATGGCCTGGGCCACTGACAGTTCCATCGTGTCATCAACATTGGGTTTCCACACCTGTGCATAAATACTTGTTGAAAGCAGGCTCAGGGTGATTAAAATCGTGAATAGTTTTTTCATAGTGTTACCAGGTGGAATGTCAGGCGTGAATATATCCGATGTAACCGTCAGTTACAAAGTTTGATTTTAGCCGGGTTTGCCGATTTGTACGTCATCGGTCCCGGGTCTGACGGTTACAAAAATGGCGCGGACTGCGCCACTGTTCTTTGTATAAAAAAAGCCCGCACAGTAGCGGGCTTTTTAAATTGGCTCCCCGGGAAGGACTCGAACCATCGACCTAGTGATTAACAGTCACCCGCTCTAACCAACTGAGCTACCGGGGAATTGCTTAAGGCGCGGTATTTTCCGTGCTTTGGGGGAGCGAGTCAAGGACAATTTTCGCTTGGTTCCCTGCCATTTGTCTGGATTCGGATTCTACCGCTATTCGATATCGTGATAGTGCCAGCATAGGCGGCCCCACGCTTGTCACAGAACAAGATCGTTGTATTGCTTCCCGGTGCACTGCCACTGGGGTAAAAGCGCAAATTGCTGCGCGAACCCGAACTGCTGATATTCATCATGGCCACGGCAGCGGCTTGTTTTAGCAGGGGTTCACCCGCCTGCTTATGACGGTCTGCATTGAGATCGGTAAAAACCATCCAGCCGTCCTGCCATGTTGATTGCCCGGAGCAATCATTGCTATCAGTTGCAGGGCAGATGATGGTTTGGATGTTATGGCTGACCGCAAATCCGCGGGCCAGGTTCAGGTCTGTTTGCAGCAGGTCCATCGCTGTTTTCATACGAAGATTCCAGCTGTAATTCTTGATCGCCGGGACACCCGTAGCTAGAAGAATTGCGATGATGGACATGGTGACTATCAACTCAAGTGCGGTGAAACCCTGGCGTTGCCGTTTCTTCATGAGTTGAGACTATCGAATAGGCGATAGGGCAGGTAATGGCAAATCCCTGTTTGCACGCGTAGGCGCAGGCTTTAAACCCTGTGGGGATGCACACTCCGTGTCGGAAAAACTGAAGTGGCTGTGATGAAAAGTGCCTAAATTTCGGTCTCTATGGCATGTTTGATGCGCTGAATACAGGAGTGCAGATTTTCCATACTGGTGGCGAATGACAAACGCAGGTGTCCCGGTGCGCCAAATGCTGTTCCGGGAACCATGGCTACACCGGCGTGTTCGAGCATCCAGGCGGCCAATTCGACATCATCACGGATATCCGGCATGCGATCGATGATGGCTTTGAATGAAGGGAAGGCATAAAAGGCACCATCGCATTCCTCACATTCAACCCCGTCAATCGCGTTGAGTGCTTCGAGCAGATATTCATATCTGCGTTTGTACTCAATCTGCATTTCGGTGACACAATCCTGCGAACCTTCGAGTGCAGCAGTCGCAGCGGCCTGGGAAATGGAGCAGGCTCCAGAGGTGCTTTGGCTCTGGACTTTGAGCATTGCGGTGATCATTTCCTGCGGACCCGCCGCATAACCGATCCGCCATCCCGTCATTGCATAGGCCTTGGAAACACCATTGATAATCACTGTGCGTCCGCTCAATTCAGGACAGACATTCAATAAGGTTCGGAACGGTTTTTCACCCCAGTAAATATGCTCATAGATATCGTCGCAGACGGTCATGACCTTGGGGTGTTCAAGCAACACATCTGCCAGTTCGCGGTATTCGGCTTCGCTGTAAACCTTGCCGGTGGGGTTGGAAGGAGAATTAATGATCAACAACCGGGTTTGGTCCGTTATAGATGTCTCCAATTGTTTGGCAGTGATTTTGAATTGGTTCTCGGCGGTTGCATTCAAGATGACCGGTTGACCTTCAGCCAATTTGATCATGTCCGGGTAGGAAACCCAGTAGGGTGCCGGCAGAATGACCTCGTCATCCGGGTTGAGCAAAGAGATCAGTAAATTTGACAGACTCTGTTTGGCCCCGTTGGATACGATGATCTGTGAGGCTTCATACTCAAGCTGATTATCTGTTCGAAGTTTACGGACGATGGCACTTTTCAGTTCCTTGGTGCCGTCAACCGGTGGGTATTTTGTTTTACCCTGCCGGATAGCGTCAATGGCCGCATTTTTTATGTGATCGGGTGTGTCAAAATCCGGTTCGCCAAAGCCCAGTGAAATAATGTCCCGGCCTTGCGCCCGGAGTTCGATGGCTTTCATGCTGACCATAATGGTCGCGGCCGGCTTGATCTGCATGACGCGATTGGAAATTCTGAATGACACGATTTAAGTCCCCCGACCTGACTTAGTATAAAGAAGCGTTTACATTTCGCTCTACACCGATCAAGACGCGTGATGCTGATGCGTCTTCACGCGCCTGAAGAGTGAGTATCATAACAATTTTTTACAAAAAGAACGGGAATACCCGTTCTTTTTGTAGTTGACCGGTGTGCCTTTACGCTATTTGGCCAATGGTATTTCCGCTGCCAGTTGCAGGTCGATAGCAGCATCCAGTTTATTTTCAATCTGGATGATGCGCATGACTTTTTGCGCGGGCAGGAACTTATTGATATCTTGAGAAAATTTCTGTTTTACTACAACATTCTGCATCTCTATTGAAAAATGATCGGTCAATATTTCACTGGCCTTCTGATCCGTCATGTTTTCGTAGTTTGCTGCAAAATCCTTGATGAGTGCCAATGTCCGGTCGCCATTGGCCCTCATTGCTGCACGGTAGTCATTCCATGCCGGCCAGAAGTTGGCGCTTTCATCGGATGTAAAGTTCACATTGCCCATCAGGATGATCTTGCGATCCGTGTTGGCTGATTGGCGTACCAGCTCTATCTGTTCATCGAGGGCAGTCTGCGCAGAGGCAGCGGTTGAGATTGATAGCAGCAAAAATAAGGAAAATAGGAATTTCATGGTTTCTCCGGGAAGCTTAATGTTTAATTGGAGCGCTATAATAGCAAGTTTGGCCGCTTACGAAGAAACAAACTTGCAAAACAAACCCTTCAAACTTTTCAGTGAATATAAACCGACCGGTGACCAGCCACAGGCCATTCGTGCTTTGACGAACGGCTTACGAGGCGGTATGCAAAACATGACGCTACTGGGTGTCACCGGTTCGGGCAAAACCTTTACCATGGCCAATGTCATCCAGGATTTACAACGTCCAGCCCTGGTAATGGCTCCCAACAAAACACTGGCTGCACAACTTTATGGCGATTTTCGAGGTTATTTTCCGGAAAACGCGGTTGAATATTTTGTTTCTTATTACGATTACTACCAGCCCGAAGCTTATGTGCCTTCCTCGGATACCTATATTGAGAAGGACGCCTCTATCAATGAGCACATCGAACAAATGCGTTTGTCGGCCACCAAGGCTTTGTTGCAGCGGCGGGACACGATCATCGTATCCACGGTTTCCTCCATCTATGGTCTGGGGGATCCGACACAATACCTGAGCATGGTGCTGCATTTGTCCGTTGGCGAGATCATCAACCAACGCGATATCCTGCGGCGCCTGGCCGAGATGCAGTACAGCCGGAATGATATGGAGCTACGCAGGGGAACCTACCGCGTACGGGGTGAGCTTATCGATATCTTCCCCGGTGATGAGGAAATTAGCGCGATACGGGTGGAGTTGTTCGATGAAGAGGTCGAATCCATTTCCCAGTTCGATCCGCTGACCGGTGAGGTGGTGAATAAACTGCAGCGGGTGACGGTTTTCCCAAAGTCCCATTATGTGACACCACGGCAAACGGTGATCGATGCGGTTGCAGCGATCAGCGAAGAGCTGAAAGCGCGTCTTGCCTACCAGCGGGACAACCAGCAGCTGGTTGAAGCTCAACGCCTGGAGCAACGCACACGCTATGACTTGGAAATGATGCTGGAGCTAGGCTACTGCAATGGTGTTGAAAACTATTCGCGGCACCTGACCGGGCGCGGGCCCGGTGAGTCACCACCGACTTTATATGACTACATGCCGGATGATTCATTGCTGATCCTGGATGAAAGCCACGTGATGGTTCCGCAATTGGGCGGTATGTATAAAGGCGACCGGTCGCGTAAGGAAAACCTCGTAACTTACGGGTTCAGGTTGCCTTCCGCCCTGGATAACCGGCCACTCAGGTTTGACGAATGGGAGCAAAGGGCTCCTCAGACGATATTTATTTCGGCCACACCCCGGCCCTATGAACTGGAGCGTTCGGAGGAGATCGTCGAGCTGGTCGTCCGTCCAACCGGTTTGATTGACCCGGAAGTTGAGATCCGCCCGGTAGCGGGCCAGGTCGATGATGTGCTATCCGAAATCACACTGCGAACCGCCGTTGGTGAGCGCGTGCTGATTACCACCTTAACCAAGCGAATGGCTGAAAACCTGACCGAATACCTGGCTGATCATGGTGTGAAGGTGAGATACCTGCACTCTGATATAGAGACCGTTGAGCGTGTGGAAATTATTCGCGATCTGCGTCTGGGTGAGTTTGATGTGCTGGTAGGTATTAACCTGCTCCGGGAGGGGCTGGATATGCCGGAGGTTTCGCTGGTGGCCATTCTGGATGCAGACCGCGAGGGTTTTTTGCGTTCCGAATCTTCGTTGATCCAGACCATCGGCAGGGCTGCCCGTAACGTCAAGGGCAAGGCCATTCTTTATGCCGACAAGATGACGGGTTCAATGCAGCGGGCGATCGCGGAGACAGACCGCCGCCGCAATGTTCAGAGGGAGTACAACAAAGCGCACGGCATTACCCCGAAAAGCATCATAAAAGCGGTTAGTGACTACATGGAGGATGCGCGATCATTAACACCCGCGGAACGAGATCAGCAGCGAAAAGTCGCTGAGACCGCGGCGCAATATCAGCATATGCGGCCTGCCGAATTGGGCAAAACCATTGCCCAGATGGAAAAACAGATGATCAACCATGCCCAAATGCTTGAATTTGAGGAGGCGGCGGAGATGCGCGATCAAATCAAACAATTGAAAGAGCAGGTTTTAAAAACGTAGGGTGCATTACCCGTAACGCACCCTACGGTTCGACATCCAGCCATACGAGGTGGTGGTCCGAGACGTCGGTTAGCTCATGCCCAAGCTGGTCTGAAGCTGGCCAGAACACGCCGCATCCAGCTACTTTCAGGTTTTTGGACGGCAGTACGTAATCAATCCGCATATTGCCGGTATATTTGTCATTGAAATCCCCGGTATCGGCAGCAGGGTTGCCCCGATGTTCGAGATTTTTCCCGCCCTGTTCACGGCTTGCTTCTTCAGCACCCTCACTAAGCGGCACACAACTGGCATTGATCTTCGGATGCCCCAGCAACTGCAAAATGGCCCTGCCGCTGGAGTCGCCGTCGTCAGGGTCTGCGTTCAAATCGCCGGCGATGACAAATTGCGATCCGTCCGGCAGACCGCCTTTTACACCGGCGTCGTCATAAATATAGCCTGAATGCCGCGAATCCACGTAATCGGCCCACAGCCTGATTTCATCGTAATTACGGGCGCCATTTCTGTCTTCCGGACCGTCAAAAACCGGCGGGGTCGGATGACTGACAAGAAAGTTAACGGTACGCCCGTCTATATCCACGTTGATATCCCAGTGATTTTTTGAACTGAGGCGGAGTTCTTTCCTGATTTCTTCCGGGTACCAGCTGGAGCCATCAGGATTCAATGGCATTAACGCACCCGGCATATCAATCCACCTGAACAGGCGGAAGCTTCGCTCCAGTTTCAGCGGAAAACGGGACAGAACCATCATCCCGTATTGCCCCGGAAACTTACCAAAACCCCAGGCATCTTCGGGCTCTCCCGGGGTGCCATTACCATTCAGATCCATTCCGCTATTCAATCCGGTATTGACCGCACCATTCAGGGCGTGGGGAAAGCTGATGGGCTCGTTACCGAATTGCGGCGTATCAAGGTAGTTTTTGATGAATAAAACAGCTGAGTCGAGCTCATAGTAGTCAAATTCGTTGAGCAGCAGTACATCCGGTCTGACCTTTTGAATGACAGCGGCGACCTTTTTGAGCGCTTCATCGTCCCCCGACTTAAGGCGCTGATACAACTCACCTTCCGATTGAAGCCCCATGGCGATATTGAATGTCGCAAAGCGAATTTTCCGGCCACTGTCATCAATAGCCAGTGCCGGTTGTGACAGTGCGATACTGCAGAGCAACAAAAAAAGAAATTGAGCCGGGCGCATAGGATTTACTTGCCTTAAAAGCCGGTATGATAATACAAACAGGTGATGGTAATTAAGGAACTGGGTTCATGACATTTATCAAGGTGGTCTCACCACAGCAGGCAGGCGGCCGGTTAAAGAAGATATATGAACGCGTCAAGGCACCGGATGGGCAGGTGGACAACGTTTTGCAGGCGCACGGCCTGCGACCGCATACACTCGAAGGCCATATGGCGATTTACAAGGCGGTATTGCATCACAGCAGTAACAGTCTAGCGGAATGGTACCTCGAGGCTATCGGCGTGTTGGTCAGCCGGCTCAACGGTTGTACCTATTGTGCATCTCATCATGCCGAGGGAATGAAGCGGTTGCTGAAAGCGGAATCCCTGGATTTTAATGCTTACCTCCTTGCACTGGAGGGGAGTGAACCCGCTGAGCCTTTCACGCTGAGGGAGCAAAAGGGACTGGCCTATGCGCGTAAGCTGACTAAAACACCCGGACAAATTGAGGCAAATGATATTGAATCAATGCGCGATGCGGGTTTTAACGATGGTGAAATCCTGGAAATAAACCAGGTGAGTGCCTACTTTGCCTACGCCAACCGCACGGTTTCCGGTTTGGGAGTCAATACCGATGGTGAAGTGCTGGGTCAGTCACCCGAGACAGGCGATGACGATAGTGGCTGGTCACATTCCGGGGGTAGCACCGCTCCGCTCAAATCATAATTATCCGGCCCCAGTGCCTGTTGAATCTGTCTTAAGGCGTCATCGATGGATCTCCAGAGAAGATCGGCTTGCTCAGGATTGAACTCACGGACATTCCTGTCTTCCCCCGTATAGCGCCATGCATGAACGGGGACATTCAGTGCAGAAAAGGTTTCTTTAACCGCATCCAGGTTTTTTTGCTTGTCATCGACCATGACAATAACACCGGGCATGCGGGTACCGGTTTTCTGTAAAAGCGAAGACAACATTTGACCCTTGTGTTGACCGGCGGTCATGAATACACCGTCTTCATAAAGTGAGGAGCGTCCGTCCTCAACCGGTATAAAAAGTTCGTCATAACCACCGGCAGGACCGATGGCAGCGTAGCTGAAATTAAATTTATTGCGTCGCAACTCACGAAACGTCTGCAGCCGAAAATCCGGTCCCCGTGAGGTCAGGGAAATCACCGCCACGCCCTGGTCCTGGATCGCTTTGACCTGTTCTGACCCGTTTTCCTGTGTCGGTCGCATGGCGCTGGCAAAATAAAGGGCACCCTGTACGGCGAAACGGTTGCCGACATTCTGCGGACTGCACTGACTGTCCTCGCTGAGTTCTTTTTGCCATTCATACCACTGATCCGAGCCCAGTCCCTGTTCCATGGCCAGGATGGTATTGTCGATATCAAACACCACCAGTATGTTCTCTTTGCTGGTCTTTTCCGTGAGTTTTACAGTGTCGGCGGTGACATCCGCCAGATCGGCAGTTTCGTAGTCCCGGGCCTGAATTATCCCGTCCGGGTGCTCCGAATGAGGGTTGGTCGTGCAGGAGGCCAGCGAAAGCAACGCAATCAGACTGAGTAAGCTGGAGGTCGTGAGTATATTTCGCATGGCGGGTATGTTACGTCATTCCGGTCTCAGATCGCCATGTAAAAAATTGCGACAGGCAACGCGGTCGATATACTGTCTCAACTACCCTGGTGTTTGCCACCGAAGTGCTTATGCAACGCACATCGCGCCGAATAAAAGTAGTAAAATTGCCGCTGGTTCAGAATCACGGAAATTGGAATTCACCTAAATGAAAATCTCAATCATTGGTAGTGGTTATGTAGGTCTGGTCAGTGGGGCAGGGTTAGCGGAAGCCGGTCATAACGTTTTATGTATGGATCTCGATGCAGATCGAATCGCAAACCTGCGCCAGGGAAAATCACCCATTTACGAACCCGGCCTTGACGAAATGCTGGTCGGTAATGCCGAACGTGGCCACCTGGCTTTTACCACGTCTCTTGAAGAGGCCGTCGACCATGCACAGGCATTATTGATCGCTGTTGGTACACCGCCTTCAGAAGACGGTTCTGCCGACCTCGGTCATGTTCTGGCCGTGGCCAGCGGTATCGGAGAAACCCTGTCGAAGCACTTGTTGGTTATTGTGAAGTCAACGGTACCCGTAGGCACCTGTGACCGTGTGCGTGCAGCTATCCAGGAACAACTTGACAGGCGGGGTGAAAAGACAGACTTCAGCGTTGCATCCAATCCGGAGTTTTTAGCCGAAGGCGGAGCCATCAAGGACTTCATGCAACCCAACCGGATCGTGTGCGGTATAGAAAATAGACAAAGCGAAGAGTTGCTTAGGGAGATGTACGCCCCCTTCAACCGCAATCATGAAAAGATGCTCTTTATGGATGTACATTCGTCCGAACTGACCAAGTACAGTGCCAATGCCATGCTGGCGACCAAGATCAGCCTGATGAATGAGCTCGCCAATATTGCCGAGAGGGTAGGTGCGGATATTGAGCATGTGCGCCAGGGTATCGGTTCGGATCCGCGTATTGGTTATGCCTTTATATATGCGGGTCCGGGATATGGTGGTTCGTGTTTTCCAAAGGACGTGAGGGCTCTGAGCCATACCGCTAAAGAATACGGGTTCGAAGCGAAAATACTGGATGCCGTGGAATACGTGAACTTGAATCAGAAAACCCACCTGTTTGAAATGCTCAACAAGGGATTCAACGGTGAATTGGCTGGTAAGTGTATCGCCGTCTGGGGCTTGTCCTTTAAACCCAATACCGATGATATGCGCGAGGCGCCCAGTCGTGTGCTGATTGACGCATTGCTGGAAGCGGGTGCGAGCATACGTGCACATGACCCGGAGGCCATGGAAGTAGCCTTACAAATCTACGGGGATAACGAGAACTTTTCAGTGCATGACGACCAATACGACGCAGCAACGGGTGCCGATGCACTGGTGCTGGTCACCGAGTGGAAACTCTACTGGATACCCGACTATAGAAAACTGGCCAGCGGCATGCGCCAGAAAGTACTGGTTGATGGCAGGAATATCTGGCCGCAGGATAAAGCGCTGAAGCATGGTTTCACCTGCCATGCGATCGGGCGGCCATCGGTGGGGTAATGTCGTAATAATAAGCCCCGTTTTTTGCGGGGCTTCATGCCGGGCCGGATAAAGTATCACGCGCACCTCAGCTGAGCATTTTTTAGCAAAAGATGTGCTCACTATGCAATTCGTATTAATATAATCTGTTAAGCTACTAATGTTATTACCCCGATTTCCCACACCGGAGCACATCCTAGTTCGACTTAATGCTGAAATGCGATTGTTCCAAACAAGTTACAAACCTTCAAAGGAGAAGTAAATAATGAAACTCAGAATACTAGCAGTTATGACAGTCTTTTTGACCCTGGCTGGCACGTCGGCCTTCGCGGCCGCTACCGAAGGGGAATGTAGAGCGTCGTTTGACAAGTTCAAGGATCTCGGAAACGTTCCCGACTTGCTGGCTGAAACCTACGGTTATGCCGTGCTGCCAACCATTGGCAAGGGCGGCATTGGTATCGGCGGTGCCGGTGGTACAGGTTGTGTCTTTGCCGGTGGCAAGCATACCGGTAACATTTCCATGGGTCAGGTTACTATTGGTTTTCAGCTGGGTGGACAGGCCTATAGCCAGTTGATCCTGTTCCAGAATAAAGATACCTATAATGAATTTATCGAGGGTAATTTCGAGTTCGGTGCTGATGCCACGGCGGTGGCATTGACCTATGGTGCCCAGGCAGGTGCAACGACCAAGGGCGCATCGGCCAGTGCCGGCGACACCAAGGGTGCCGGAGCATGGAAACGCGGTATGGCGGTGTACACGATAGCCGGGGGTGGCCTGATGTACGAAGCGTCGATCGGTGGTCAGAAATTCAAATATAAACCCTTAGGGGACTAAACCCGGTTCCCGGTTCGCTGCGGCAGCTTGGCTACCGCAGTTCTGGACTTTTCCATAGGACTTTCAGGGATACGCCATTAAAATTTTGCAGTGCTTTGTGGACCAGGCTGTGATTAATAAAATGGGTTAACTCAGGGTGCCATGGTTTTGAATTAAAAAGCCCCGCTTTTGGCGGGGCTTTTTTTGGATTTGGCGGAGAGAGAGTCCGCTATATACGTGTTTAATAACATCCAATACTGTCTTATAATTATATATATATCATATATATAAGATCTTATATAGTCCATACCTATACTTAAAGATGCGGTATCAACCGCTACTTTGTCGCCAGATTATTCAAATAAGTCTGCAAACAAAAATCCAATAACCTCCCGATCCGATAGCGGTTCAGTCCGCACTCATATCTGAATATCAGATGACTTATTGACTAATGGGAGAAACTAAAATGATGAAGGCATTTAAATATACTGCAATTCTATTCCTATGTGTTTTCGTGTTGGGCATTACGACTGCACAAGCCAAGTCCAAGTCTAATTATTTAGGAGAATCCTGCTGGGTGAATGCCGAAGGGGATGGATTCCTCAGACTTGGCATCACCAACGAGGGTGATAACCACTACTCGGTCAACGGTCTGCAGTTTGAGCGCGACTCCGGCGAAGAATTTGAAGTCGATGGGGTGGTCAACGGCAACATGGAGATCATTGGCGACGAAACACTCATGACGTTGACGTCTGCGACCGTCGATGGACCCGACTACCTCGTTACCAGAGTGGTTTACCTACGCCTCGATAGCACAACACTCGACGGTTCTGTCTATTTAGTCAGAACTGGCTACAACCTTGCAGACGAGGTTTGGGATCCAATGTGGGCCGGGCGGGGAGAAATCCAGTTTGTACCAGATTGTCTCTTTCCCTGATCCGCAGAATTGGTGATAGATGGACCGACAGGTTGGATCACTGAAAGGGCAGTGTTGCCGAAGTGTAGGAGGGATTTCGCACAACCAGGCGAGGGGCATTGATGTGGGTCAAGGGGTGGAGGAAGTCGGTTCTTGATGAGTGACAATTATGGTCTGTTTTTCTGACATGTTTTGGATGATTGTGATCAGATTTGGCTGAAGAAAATTTTTCCAAAATTATTTAAAGCAATATATCACGCTGTATTTAAAGGTGTTTAATTGCGCGTTTCCAGTTAAATGTCTTTCCGGCTTGATTATTGCATCTGTTTAATACTGTCAATCAAAGGATTGTGGTTTAAAAGGATTTTAGAACGCAGATTGGCCTTGATACTCACCAGGATGGCGAGGTCAAGTAAATAAACAGGGAACAGTAGGATTTATAAAATCCGCCACTAGGGAAGGGTCAATGGGAACTTTAGTCATTATTACTGGCTTGCTTGTAGGGACGTATGTCTACACACGTTTGTACGGCAAAAAGAAATAACTAGGATAAGCTGCCAGAAAAACAGCGAGAGGATCATTTAGATTCCCCCGCAGATTTCTATATGCCGCTATACCAACCGATATCTTCTTGGTGGCAGCACATCAATATCAACAGGTGACTTCACTACCTCACCGTCCACCTACTCAAGGACCTTCAAAACTGCTTGAGAAAATCACATCAGACGGCACAAACACGTAGGCGGAACCGCTGTCGTCACCCAGGTCATCGTCCCGATAGGCACCAATGACAACGGTGTCTCCATCCAATGCAACCGCTTCACCAAAGTAGTCATAGGCAGCCCCATCGCTGGCCGTCAGTTTGGCCTGTTCAGTCCAAGTGGTGCCGTCCCGCACAAACACGTAGGCGGAACCGGCGCTGTTGGTGAACCCTGCGGCACCGATCACAGCGGTGTTGCCATCCAATGCAACCGCTTCACCAAAGCGGTCATAGGCAGCACCATCGCTGGCCGTCAGCTTGTGCTCGACCCAGGTCGCACCATCCCATCTGAACACATAGGCGGAACCGGAAGAGATACCCAGGTCATCGTCCCCAGCGGCACCAATGACAGCGGTGTTGCCATCCACTGCGACGGAATAACCAAAGCGGTCGTCGGCAGCACCATCGCTGGCCGTCAGCTTGTGCTCGACCCAGGTCGCACCATCCCATCTGAACACATAGGCGGAACCGGCGCCCTCGTCGTCCCCATAGGCACCGATCACAGCGGTGTCGCCAGCCACTGCGACGGAAGAACCAAAGAGGTCATAGGCAGCCCCATCACTTGCCGTCAGCTTGTGCTCGATCCAGGTCGCACCATCCCATCTGAACACATAGGCGGAACCGGCGCCCTCGTCGTCCCCATAGGCACCAATGACAGCGGTGTTGCCATCCACTGCGACGGCAACGCCAAAGATGTCATAGGCAGCCCCATCACTTGCCGTCAGCTTGTGCTCGATCCAGGTCGCACCGTCCCATCTGAACACATAGGCGGAACCAGAGCGGTCACCCAGATCATCGTCCCCAGTGGCACCGATCACAGCAGTGTCGCCATCCAATGCGACGGAATAAAAACCAAAGTAGTCGTCGGCGGCACCATCGCTGGCCGTCAGCTTGTGCTCGACCCAGGTCGCACCATCCCATCTGAACACATAGGCGGAACCGGCGCCCTCGTCGTCCCCATAGGCACCGATCACAGCAGTGTCGCCATCCAATGCAACCGCATTACCAAAGTAGTCATCGGCAGCACCATCGCTGGCCATCAGCTTAGCCACTTCAACAGGCTCAATAGCAAACGCCGTGTTAATTGAAATGGCTGTAAATACCAGGGCAGAAATACCCACAAGTAAAGATAAAGTCAGTCGTCTAAATAAGTTACACATAAAAACCTCCTCCAGATTGAAATCTGTTCTTCTCCCCGGACGGCCTTGGCCGCTATCTGATCGGGAGGTTATTGGATTTTTATTTGCAGACTTATATGAATAATCTGGCGATGAAATAGCGTTCAAGAACGCAGAGTTAAGTGTAAATCCGGGCTCATGAAGTTTCAATTCAAAATCGCGCCAATTGACCCACATTAATTTTGAAGTAAGTACACCCAGACAGATTGGTCACTGAAAGGGCACTGCTGCCAGGGTGCAACCTAATTATTGATTACCTGGCATGGTCTGTCTGTAGGTGTTTGCTCGAAAGAATGTCAGCAGATGGCGCCTGATCTCTTGAATTGGGGGCTAATCGGGGGACTAATTAAATTATATAAACAATAAAGCCACTTATATCAGTGGCTTATCGTAGTTATTTGGCGGAGAGAGAGGGATTCGAACCCTCGATACGCTATAAACGTATACACACTTTCCAGGCGTGCTCCTTCAGCCACTCGGACACCTCTCCATAAACTTGTATTACCTGTTCGTTGCGAACAGTCGATCTAACCGGGCCTTCTTGAGGGCTCTTTGAGCCCTGAGAGAGAGGGATTGTTCAAAACCATCCTGATTTTGACCCTTCGGGCGCTCCCGCGACCAAATTTGTTCCCTACAAATTTGTCGAACCCTCGATACGCTATTAACGTATACACACTTTCCAGGCGTGCTCCTTCAGCCACTCGGACACCTCTCCGGAATTAAATGCCAGTTTATCAGTTAACCGCATGAGAATCTCAAACCCTTGAGGCGATGGCCGCATGCGCCTGAAAAAAGGGCAGCGGATTATCCGTTCAGTATGGACTCCATGTCAACAGATGAAAGCACGGTTTTCAAACAAAAATGCCATCATCACCGCTGAGGCAGTGATGATGGCACAAATATTCAGATCAATTTTAAGTGGGCACTACTCTTTGTTTTGGTTCGTGGCATCACGTGCTTCATCCAAAGCTTGACGAAGCGCCTCTGCCCACGGCTGCATCATACGTTTGCCGGCTGCAATGTTTGTCACCCTTGTTTGCCACTCCATCCAGCCATGACCGCGATCTGCCTTCATGTCCATCGCTTTCGCCAACAGGTCGTCGGTTTCGGAGTCGTATAGCTCCATGTAAAGTGTCATGGAACCAGCGGACTCAGTAAAGGTGCGGGTCATTCCTGATGAAGCGATATCCGGCGCATTCACATTGAGGTCAATGATGGCGGGTTTTACGATCAAAACATCTTCCGCCCGCTCATTTGCAAGTTCGTACCCGCCTTTTTCCAGTTCCTTAGTGAAAACTTCCATGAATAAATCTTTGACGCTTGTTTTGATCTTTTCCATGTCACTGGTTCTGACTCGCTGGGACATGCTTCGGTTATGTTCACGCTGCCAGTTTTTCTTAAAAGCCACGTAGGGCTCAACCAGGTAGATCCGGTTATATTGCATAAGGTCTGCACCAGGCTCGGCATATACAATTGCCATGTGCTTTGGGTTATGGATCCGTTGGAGGCCTTCCACCGTGTATTCGGGCAAGTCATCCTTGCTCTTTGCAATGCTGTTCACGGTAACCGTGCTCAATACAATCAGGGACAAAACAGTTAGAAAAAGCTTCATATTGTCAGTTCTCTTTGTGGCTAAATTTAGTGGATAAATGAGGTATCCAATACTATATACCGATTACGATCCACTTTGCATTCATTCAATGTGATACTAATTGCAAAATATCATGCGAAAAGAGCGTCCGGAACGGTTGACAATCAAGAGTCTCGCACGGATAATTCGCCCCCCCGCGTGGATACAGCTTTTGCGTGGGAGTTACAGTGTTAAAACAGCGCGCCCGTAGCTCAGCTGGATAGAGTACCCGGCTACGAACCGGGCGGTCGGGAGTTCGAATCTCTCCGGGCGCGCCAAACAAAATTAGTCCTGCCTGATGGTTGGGGAGGAGCTCGGAAATTGAGACCGGAGAGTTTGAACGAAAAGAGTTCGACAAATTCGCCGGGAGCGAATTTCGAATGAGCAAAGCGAACCCGTAGGGAGGAGGGCAGGAAGCCCGACGTAATCTCTCCGGGCGCGCCATATTTTTAAGGCCATCCACTTATCGGGTGGCCTTTTGAATTTATTGGGTTTTTGATTGCCCAAAATGATGGAAATGGATTGACGCAATTTAGCAGAGTCCGTAACATCGACAGGTTAACCGGTTTCGGGGTGTAGCGCAGCCTGGTAGCGCAACTGCTTTGGGAGCAGTGGGTCGGGAGTTCGAATCTCTCCACCCCGACCATTTATATGAAAGACGATGCGCCTGTAGCTCAATCGGATAGAGCATCAGCCTTCTAAGCTGAGGGTTGCAGGTTCGAGTCCTGCCGGGCGCGCCATGCGAGTGGTATAGTTAGAACGGCAGAAAGAAACAATGGTGGGCGTAGCTCAGTTGGTAGAGCTCCGGATTGTGATTCCGGCGGTCGTGGGTTCGAGCCCCATCGTCCACCCCAATTTTTAAAAGCAGATCATGGAATCTGCTTTGGCTAAAAGGGCCATTAGCTCAATTGGCAGAGCAGTAGACTCTTAATCTATTGGTTCTAGGTTCGAGTCCTAGATGGCCCACCAATTATTACAGGCTCCTGGACGGGATATCAGTTCGGAAAACGTTTAGCGAAAGTGGCGGAATTGGTAGACGCGCTGGATTTAGGTTCCAGTGGGGCAACCCGTGGGAGTTCGAGTCTCCCCTTTCGCACCATACTACCCGCCACGGTCGGCACGACGAGACATCACCAAGAGGTTAAACACTATTCATGCAAGTCTCAGTTGAAAATATCAGCACAGTAGAAACGCGGTTGAAAATTCAGGTTCCCGCAGAAGAAGTTAAAAAGCAGATCAATGCACGTTTGCGTGAAATTGGCAAACAGGTCAGGCTTAAAGGCTTCCGCCCCGGTCGTATTCCTTTCAGTGTTTTGAACCAGCGATATGGTCCGCAGGCAAAACAGGAAGTAATTCAGCAAACTGCTCAGACGGCTCTGCAGGAGGCTGTTGAGAAGGAGTCTCTGCGTATTGCGGCCAACCCCAGGGTGGAAAGCGAACCAGTGCTGGGTGAGTCCGAACTGGAGATTAACGCGATCATCGAAACCTATCCGGATCTGGATTCGATCGATGTCTCCAATATTGTCATTGAGCGACCGGATGTCAGTGTCGTGGACAGTGATGTCACCGAGATGCTGGAAACCCTGAAAAAACAACGGATCAAGTGGAACGGTGTTGATCGCAAGCCTGCGGAGGGTGACCAGGTACTGTTGGAATACACTGCGAAGACAGATGAACAGAGAATTCCTGAAGAAGGCAATCTTCGACTGGCTGTCATTTTGGGAGAATCAGGTTTTGATGGGCTTGAGAAAGTCGTCAAGAAAATGTCCCCCAGTGATGAAAAGGACGTCAAATTGGAGTTTCCGGCTAACTTCCGTGAGCCCGCCCTGGCTGGTAAGACAGCTGAAGTTGCTGTCACCCTGACAGAGGTTCAGGAAAGTGAAGTGCCAGAGATCAATGAGGAATTTGTAAAATCTTTCGGTGTGGCCAGTGGCGATATTGAAGAGCTCAAAACAGAAATTCGCAATAACCTGGAACGTGAATTGGGCCAGGCAGTCAGCACCCAGCTCAAAACACAACTGGCGGAACGTCTGCTGGAAATGCACCCGGATCTGGAAGTACCTGCCAGTATCGTTGCCAATGAAGCACACAACCTGCTGCAGCAAATGTTGCGTGGGGCCAAGCTTGATATCACTGTGGAAATGCTCGAGCACTTCAAGGAGCCCGCAACAAAACGGGTTCGCAGTGGTCTATTGTTGGCAGAACTGGCCCAGCAGAATGAAATCAAGATTGATGGACCCAAGGTGCGTGAGGCCATTGAGTTAATCGCCCAGACCTACGAACAGCCTAAAGAGGTTGTTCAAATGTATTACAGCGACCAGCGTTTGTTGCAGTCGGTGGAAAACTCGGTACTGGAAACCCAGGTGGTTGAATGGGTTGTCGATCACGCCAAGGTGACTGATAAACCGATGAGCTTCCAGGAAGCTATCGCTGAAGCAACACAGGCAGCAGGTCAGTAAAATGAGTAATGAAACACGAGCTTTGAATCTTGTACCCATGGTGGTTGAGCAGACCTCACGTGGTGAACGCGCCTATGACATCTATTCCCGTTTGCTTAAAGAGCGCGTCATTTTTCTGGTCGGACCGGTTGATGACCATACCGCCAACGTCATTGTTGCCCAGTTTTTATTCCTTGAGTCTGAAAACCCTGACAAGGATATAAACCTGTATATCAACAGTCCGGGTGGTTCGGTAAGCGCGGGTCTGGCTATTTATGACACCATGCAATTTATCAAGCCTGATGTCAGCACCATGTGTGTCGGGCAGGCCGCCAGTATGGGTGCTTTGCTACTCACAGCCGGCGCCAGGGGCAAACGGTATTGCCTGCCGCACTCGAGAGTGATGATTCATCAGCCGCTGGGAGGTTACCAGGGGCAGGCGACCGATATCGAAATTCACACCCGTGAAATTCTCAAGATACGTTCGCAGTTGAATGACTTGTTGGCGTTTCACACTGGACAGTCTGTCGAGACCATTGAAAAAGATACGGAACGTGACAACTTCATGGGTCCGGTGGAAGCAAAGGAGTACGGTTTGATCGATGAACTGATCGAAAGCCGAAAGGATGACTCAGGCAGCAATAAATAGTAGTATTTTCGGCAGGATGCAGGAAATAGTGAAATGAACGATCAAAAACAGACAAGCAACGACGGTAAAATTCTTTATTGTTCGTTCTGTGGCAAAAGCCAGCACGAGGTTCGCAAGTTAATTGCAGGGCCGAGTGTGTATATCTGCGATGAATGTGTTGAGTTGTGTAATGACATCATCCGTGAAGAGCTGGATGAAGCCAATTTAGACAAACACGAAAAACTACCTACACCCAAGGATATTCACGCTTTTCTGGAAGACTATGTCATTGGTCAGCAGCACGCAAAGAAAATACTTTCCGTTGCTGTATACAATCATTACAAGCGTCTTGAGCCAAAACGTACAAAAGATGATATAGAACTTTCCAAGAGTAACATCCTGCTGATCGGGCCTACCGGTTCCGGCAAGACACTGCTGGCTGAAACACTGGCCAGGATGCTGGATGTTCCATTCACGATTGCTGACGCAACGACGTTAACCGAAGCCGGATACGTTGGTGAGGACGTCGAAAATATCATTCAGAAACTGCTGCAGAAATGTGACTATGATGTTGATAAGGCACAGACCGGTATTGTTTATATTGACGAAATAGACAAGGTTTCCCGAAAGGCAGAAAACCCCTCCATCACCCGTGATGTCTCCGGTGAAGGTGTGCAGCAGGCGTTGTTAAAACTGATTGAAGGCACCATTGCCTCGGTTCCGCCGCAGGGCGGCCGTAAACACCCGCAGCAGGAATTTTTGCAGGTTGATACCGGTCAGATATTATTTATTTGCGGCGGTGCGTTTTCCGGTCTCGAAAAAGTCATTCAATCCCGATCCTCTGCATCGGGTATCGGTTTTGGAGCAGAAGTTCGAAGCCGCCAGGACGAAAAAGACATTGGCAAACTGCTAAGGGATGTTGAACCGGAAGACCTGGTCAAGTACGGATTGATTCCTGAGTTTGTTGGTCGTCTGCCGGTTGTCGCCACGCTTGAAGAGCTGGATGAAACCGCATTGGTACGTATATTGGTCGAGCCCAAAAATGCTTTGGTCAAACAATACCAGCAGTTGTTTAGCATGGAAGGCGCGCAACTGGATATCCGGGAAGAGGCGTTGCTGGCGATCGCGCAGCGGGCCATGGCACGCAAAACGGGTGCACGTGGATTACGGACCATCATGGAAAGTATTTTGCTCAACAGCATGTATGAATTGCCGTCGTTGGAGAACGTTTCCAAGGTCGTGGTCGATGAAAGCGTCATCGAAGGTGAGTCAGAACCCTTTATCGTTTATGAGAATGTGCCTGGCAACGTAGCTTCCGGCGAGTAAAAACGATACCTGGATTCTGGACCTGGCGGCTCAGGCCGGTTCCTGACATCTTTTCCCGCGCTTGTTCCGTACATGCTTTTGCGGACATGGAATCGCATTGGTAGGAATCGCCTGCCTCCTTTGCCATTGATTTTTCCAATCCCGCGCCCATATTTCCCCGTATCAGCTTGAAGGGCGCTTCGCCCTGAATTACATTTGTTTGACAGGCCGGTTTTTATAACCCGACAACCGGTACGATTGATAAGGAATATGATGGCAAAGTCCGACACCGAAAAACCTGAAACAGTTATTACTGATACACCTTTGCTTGAGAAGCAAGGGAGTATGCAGCCCACACCGGTTCTTTCCTTGCGTGACGTGGTGGTTTACCCCCACATGGTCATTCCGCTGTTTGTAGGACGTGACCGTTCAATACTGGCGCTTGATCAGTCCATGAATATCGATAAGCGTATCGTTCTGGTCACTCAGCGTAGCGCAGAAATTGATGAGCCGGTCGAGTCTGACCTGTTTGAGGTAGGTACGCTTGCCACTGTTTTGCAACTACTGAAACTGCCTGACGGCACCACCAAGGTGCTGGTTGAAGGTGGAGAAAGGGTCAAAATAAATAAATTTATTGACGAGAATGGTTACTTTGAAGCCTGGTGGGATCTGCTTCCTGTAGATGAGTCACGCACCCAGCAGGAACTGGACGTGGCTATGCGTTCGTTGATATCCCTGTTCGAACAATACGTCAAACTGAATCGCAAGATTCCTCCCGAACTGCTGACCACGCTGGCCGGTATTGAAGACCCCAGCCGTCTTGCTGATACCGTGGCTGCCCATTTAAGTATCAGGCTTGAGGAAAAGCAGACATTGCTGGAAATCGGCAGTGTTGCGGAACGTATGGAAAAACTCATGGCGCTGGTCGATGGTGAGATCGAGGTGCTGCAATTGGAGAAACGCATCCGTGGCCGGGTTAAGACTCAAATGGAAAAGAGCCAGCGTGAGTACTATCTGAACGAACAGATGAAGGCGATCCAGAAAGAATTGGGCGATATGGATGATGCACCCAATGATATGGACGACCTGGCGCGCCGGGTAGAAGAAGCCGGTATGACTGCGGAGGCCAAGAAAAAGGCTGTCTCCGAACTGAATAAGCTGAAAATGATGTCACCGATGTCAGCTGAGGCAACAGTGGTCAGAAATTATATTGACTGGATGTTGAATGTTCCCTGGAAAAGTAGCAGTCGTATTCGCAAGAACCTGGCAGAAGCTGAGGGCATACTTGAAGCTGACCACTACGGGCTCAAGAAAGTCAAAGAGCGGATTCTTGAGTACCTGGCTGTGCAGCAACGGGTCAAGGCGATAAAGGGCCCGATTCTTTGCCTGGTCGGCCCTCCCGGTGTGGGCAAGACCAGTCTCGGACGCTCCATTGCGCGGGCGACCGGTCGTAAATTTGTTCGAATGTCACTGGGCGGTGTGCGGGATGAAGCGGAAATCCGCGGTCACCGGCGTACATATATCGGTTCCATGCCAGGTCGCGTATTGCAGAATATGGCCAAGGTAGGTAAACGAAATCCATTGTTCATGCTTGACGAGTTGGACAAGATGTCAATGGACTTTCGGGGTGATCCTTCCTCCGCATTGCTGGAGGTTCTGGATCCGGAACAAAATCATGCCTTCAATGACCACTACCTCGAAGTGGATTTTGATTTGTCCGACGTGATGTTCGTCGCGACGGCCAACACGCTGAATATACCCGGCCCGTTGCTCGACCGCATGGAAGTTATCCGTATCCCCGGGTACACCGAAGACGAGAAGTTGCACATTGCGGGTAACTACCTGTTACCCAAACAACTGGAGCAGCATGGATTACGTGAAACTGAAATACGGATCAGTGACCAGGTGTTGGTTGACATTGTCCGGTATTACACGCGTGAGTCCGGTGTCCGGAACATGGAGCGGGAAATAGCCAAGATATGCCGTAAGTCGGTCAAGAAACTGGCACTTGATAAGAAACTCAAAAAAGTAACTGTTTCTGCACGCAACCTGGAATCCTTCCTTGGTGTCAGGCAGTTCCGTTATGGCCTTGCGGAGGAAAATAACGCCGTTGGCCAGGTAACCGGTCTGGCGTGGACCCAGGTCGGTGGAGAGTTACTGACGATTGAAGCGATGTTGATGCCGGGTAAAGGCAAGCTGGAGCAGACCGGTCAACTCGGTGACGTGATGAAGGAATCAATCCAGGCCGCCATGACGGTGGTCCGAAGCAGGGCGGGGGACCTTGGACTGGACCCGGATTTTTATCAGAAGCTTGATTTGCATGTACATGTTCCTGAAGGTGCTACTCCCAAAGATGGCCCAAGTGCAGGTGTTGGTATGTGTACAGCACTGGTATCCGCCCTGACTGAAATACCGGTGCGCGCTACGGTAGCGATGACGGGCGAGATCACACTTCGCGGTACTGTGCTGCCGATTGGTGGTTTGAAAGAAAAACTCCTGGCAGCACATCGTGGTGGTATTGAAACTGTCATTATTCCTTCCGAAAATGAGAAGGATCTGGCGGATATCCCCAAAAATATTCTGCGTAAACTGGATATTCACCCGGTCACAACCATCGATGAAGTGCTTGAGATCGCGTTGGTTGAAGTTCCCAAGCCGTTACCCGGTGCCGTCGGGCCGAAAAATTCGATGACGGATGTTGCCGATACGGAAACCAGGCCGCACTGACAGCGTACCCCGTGGCAAGTCGCGGGGCAGTGAGCCGGGTATTCTGGCATTTCGGCTCAGCTTGCCGTCAGATTGGATCAATTGAATTTTTGTTTGAATGAAATATTTTTTTCTTTCAATCGTGAAAAAACAGTCTTCCGAGCTAATTGAGTCGCTTGGGTGGCAATATTAAAGCAAAAAGTTGCCTTATTGCTTAATAGCAGTTGCGCCGTGGCAGAGTCGTGTATTACCATGTCGCTTCGGCTTGCAGGCCTTTATTTGTAAGGTCTTTCGGGAGTTTAGTCAACTTTCGTAATCGGCAGATATTTCAGTGGGGGTTTGACGCTGAAGGTCATGTTCAAGTCTTCATTAACATACAATCGACACTTAAAAAATTGGAGTGCATAAATGAATAAATCTGATTTAATTGATTCAATTGCGGATGGTTCCGGTCTGAGTAAAGCAGATGCCGGTCGGGCTCTTGATGGCTTTACCTCTGCAATCACTAAGGCATTGCAGGCCGGTGATTCCGTTTCACTGGTTGGTTTTGGTACCTTTGCTGTGAAACGTCGCGAAGCACGTTCAGGACGCAATCCGCGTACTGGCGAAACCATTCAGATCAAGGCTTCAAACAATCCTTCATTTAAGGCTGGTAAAGCCCTGAAGGATGCCGTAAACTAGCGCGCCTTCGAGCGGGGGTGCTTAGCTCAGCTGGGAGAGCATCGCCCTTACAAGGCGAGGGTCGGGGGTTCGATCCCCTCAGCACCCACCATCGTACTAGGAGTGGTAGTTCAGTTGGTTAGAATATCGGCCTGTCACGCCGAGGGTCGCGGGTTCGAGTCCCGTCCACTCCGCCATATGAAAGACAAAGGCGCCTTCAAGGCGCCTTTTTCTTATGTGATATTTGAATTGTAAAGGTTGTTAAAGCATGGTTCTTCAATCGATTCGTGAAAGACTGACCGGAGTTCTCGCCTTCACTATCCTCGGCATCCTGGTCATTCCTTTTGCCCTGGTAGGTGTTAATTCGTACTTCACATCCAGTGGCGATAATATCGTCGCCCGGGTGAATGATACTGAAATTTCGACTAATGATTTCAACCAGAGTTTCTCTAATTACCGCAGACGTATGCAGTCAATTATGGGTGCACAATATGACCCCGTACAATTCGACCAGTTGATCGTACGCCGTGAACACCTCGATAGTCTTATTGACCAGGAGTTGATAACACAGGCAGCACAATCAATGGGGCTTGATGTGGATGATGACACGTTGGCTGAAGAGATCCGTCAAATACCGGCCTTCCAGGTGGAAGGTCAATTCAATACCGATGTGTATCAAAGCAGACTACTGTCACAAGGTATGACACCGAAGCAGTTTCAATCTGAAATGCGTTCGCAGTTCGTGATTAATCAGTTACCCCGAAATATCGCCGAGAGCAGTATCGCTACTTCGGTTGAAGTTAAAGAGTTTGTCGGCTTACTCGATCAGACCAGAACCTTCAACGCAGTGCTGGTTCCCGCTGATGCAGCGGAGTCTGACGTGGAATTCAGTGAATCCGAAATTATTGCCTGGCATGAGTCACACAGCGAAGATTACCAATCCGAAGAACGGGTTATTGTTGAATATATCGAACTGGATGCGGCATTGCTGCCCGTTGGTTTGCCACCCGAGGAAGATTATCTTCGTGCTCAGTTTGAAGCACAGAGCGCGCGTTTTATCAGCCCCGAACAGCGGCAGGTCTCACATATTTTGATTGAAGTGGCTGCCAATGCGAGTGAAGCGGAAATTGAAACGGCCCGGCAGACTGCCGAGGACCTGTCCAGGCGTGCACAGGAGGGTGAAGACTTTGCCACCCTGGCAATTGAATACTCTCAGGATCAGGGTTCTGCATCTGCAGGTGGCGACCTGGGTTGGGTAGAGTCGGGTGTGATGGTTCAGGCATTCGAAAATGCCATGTACGAACTGTCGATGGAAGCACCGATATCAGATCCCGTTCAAACCGGGTTTGGCTGGCACGTCATCCAGTTGAATGAGATACGCGAATCCACCGGTATGAGTTTCGAAGAGGCTCGCATGACTTTGGTCGGCGAGTATGAAGAGGAAAATGCGGCCCGCGCATTCCTTGAGCAAGCGGACCGGTTGGTAGATCTTATTTATGAGGACCCCACGACGCTCGAAAGCGCAGCCCTGGTGATGGAGCTGCCGGTCAATGTCGCTGGTCCATTCTCACGCGCTGGCGGGGAGGGCATTGCAGCCAATCCCGAGGTTATCGAAGCTGCTTTCTCTGACCTGGTGCTGTTGCAGGGCTCTGTCAGTGACCCGGTCAACCTGGATGAGAACCGCCTGGTGATGCTCAAGCTCAAAGAGCACCTGCCGGTGGCTTTGATACCGGTTGAAGAAGTGCGCGATGAAATCATAGCAACCCTGAGTGATAACCTCGCCCGTGATAAAGCCAAAGCCAGGGCCGACGAATTACTGGCTGCCCTGCAAAGTGGTGAAAGTGAGCTTGAAGAGCTGGTTGCTGAATCCGGTCTGGACTACGCACGTCATGAGGAGGTAAAACGCAACGCCGTTATGCCCGATGCAATGCTGGTGCAAGAAGTTTTCCGCCTGGCAACTCCCTCCGAGGAATCACCGGTAGAGGCGGTGCTGCCAACCACCGGGGGTTTCGCGGTTGTACAACTGGAATCGGTTGTTCAGGGTGAACTGGATACCGATACGTTGATGGTTCAGCAGCAATATGAAAGGGTTATTGCCAATGGAAATGCAAGCCAGGAAAATGCTGCGTTGATGCGTCAATTAAGGACGGCTGCCAATATCGAAGTCTTTGAGGATCGGATTCAATAGTCTGCCTCAGCGCTTATAGAAAAATGCAGTTATTTGGTGTGGGCGGGAACCGCTTTGATTCGGCACCGAAGTAGATTTGAGAGATCCCCGCTTACGCGGGGAGAATGTGAGACCGGGGACCGGCAGAGAGGCTGGCCAGGGCCATGACTCTGCAACCGGTTATTGTTTGATTAACGCCGGGTTTGATTAACGCCGGCTTTTAAGCGTCTCTTCCGAGCTCTGCCATACCCAGGATGTTATAACCCGCGTCTACATAGGTGATCTCACCTGTAATGCCACCCGCCAAATCAGAACACAGGAATGCGGCAGCGTTACCGACATCTTCAATCGTCACGGTTCTTCTTAGCGGCGCGGTTCCCTGAACATGGTCAAGCATTTTTCTGAATTGTGAGATACCGGCGGCCGCCAGCGTCTTGATCGGGCCAGCAGAAATCGCGTTCACCCTGTGCCCTTCAGGACCGAGGCTCTGCGCCATATAGCGCGTATTGGCCTCAAGGCTGGCCTTGGCAAGGCCCATAACATTATAGCTCGGCATAGCCCTTACAGAGCCCATATAGGTCAGGGTCAAAAGGGCACCGTTGCGACCGCTCATCATTTTGCGACCCGCATTGGCCAGTGCAACGAAGCTGTAGGAACTGATGTCATGGGCAATCTGGAATCCTTCCCGGGTAACGGCGTCCATGTAATCACCGACAAGTTGTTCACGTGGCGCAAAACCGACAGCGTGGACCAGAATGTCATAATAATCCCAGTGTTTGCCCAGTTCTGTAAACACGTTCTCGATTTGTTCGTCGAAGGCCACATCACATGGAATGATGATGTCCGAATCACAGGCTTCTGCAACCTGTTCCACACGTGATTTTAGTTTTTCAGTCTGATAGGTAAAGGCCAGTTCTGCACCCTCACGGTGCATAGCCTCGGCAATACCCCAGGCGATTGAACGTTTACTGGCAACACCAACGATCAGTGCCCGTTTTCCTTTGAGGAATCCCATGGATGTTTTTCTCCCGGTCAGTAGGTTTTATTAGAAGAATGGCAGGTTAACAGCAGATTTGCCTTTTAGCAAAAAGCCTGCCTTATCGCCTGGCGTGATTAAACTGCAGGCGTTCGGAAGCACCATGCTCAATCACCTGGTTACCGTCATACGCGAGAGCACCGTTAACCCAAACTGCATCGATGCTGCTGCGGAACTGACGGCCTTCGAAAGGCGACCAGCCACAACGTGAAAGAACCTTTTCACGGGTTACATCCGTGGTGCCGTCCATATCCACCAGCACCAGGTCGGCGTGATAACCCTCACGGATAAAACCACGCTCGACGACACCGAATCGCCTGGCCGGGTTGTGGGTGATACCACGCACCACCGTGTGCAAATCAAGTTTGCCATCGTGCACAAGTTCAAGTGCCGCCACCAGGACGTCCTGCACCAATGGCAGGCCGGATGGTGCCGTAAGATAGTCGCGGGAGGCTTTTTCTTCAGAGGTATGCGGCGCATGGTCGGTCGCGATAATATCCAGACGGCCATCCGTGATGGCAGTGATCAGTGCGGCCTGATCTTTCGCGCTCTTTATCGCAGGATTGCACTTGATCAGGTTGCCGTATTGCTCATATTGCGAGTCATCGAAGTGCAGAAAATGCACACAGGCCTCTGCAGTAATCATCTTTCCTTCGACAGGGCCCGGTTCGAACAGGTCCAGTTCACGTGCGGTGGAAATATGCAGCACATGTAATTGGGACTGGTATTTATTTGCCAATGCGACGGCCAGTTCACTGGATGCGTAACAGGCCTCGGCGCTGCGAATATTGGCATGCTCGGTCACCGGGATGTTTTTCCCGTATTTTGCCGCAGCCTGTTTTATATTGGCCATGATCATCGGGGTCGATTCGCAATGGGTTGCAATCAGAACCGGGGAATCGCGGAAAATGGCGGCCAGCGTTGACTCATTATCTACCAGCATATTACCGGTGGATGCACCCATGAAGACCTTGACGCCGCAGGTCGATGAAGGATCCAGGGCCCTTATATTTTCGATATTGTCATTGGTGGCACCGAAATAAAAACCGTAATTTGCAGCTGAAGTTTCAGCCGCGCGGGCGTACTTCCACTCCAGTTGTTCCACATTCGTGGTGGGTGGCTTCGAATTGGGCATTTCCATATAGCTGGTCACGCCGCCGGCAACGGCGGCACGTGATTCAGAGTAAAAATCTCCCTTGTGGGTCAGGCCAGGTTCACGGAAATGCACCTGGTCATCGATCATACCTGGCAGCAGGTGACGGCCATTGGCATCAACAACTTCAGCACCGGCAGGTGCTTGAATACCGTTGCCGATTTTCTCAATACGGCCACTTTTCAAAAGCACATCAACTTCTGTTACCTGGCCTTCATTGACCAGTTGCGCATTGCGTATAACGGTGGATTTATTCATTTGCTTCGCTATTTGGAATGGAGTGGATTTATTAGTGAATATTGTAGACTTATTTCAGAATTTGTTCTGCGCTATTACAAAGGTTGCCATCACATCGCAAATGGTCTCTTCCAAAGCAACATTAAAATCACGATATGCACCGTCTTCCCCGCTTTCGCGGGGAAGACGGTGCAAATAACCAACTTTCGGAGTGAAGTCAGCAAATACGCGGAAGAGGATCGTCTTCCAGTTCTTCAAGGATACGCTCCCCGCCGAGATCGGTTTCCAGTACGACCCGGGACAGGTTTGCATCCACTTTGCCAAAGATTGCAGCATTTTCTCCATCCGGCAGAGCCCGCCATTGAGCCAACACCTGGTGTGCTTGGCCGGGATCAACAATGGCGACAACCCTGCCTTCACAGGCGAGAAACAAGGGGTCATATCCCAGCATATCGCAAACGGATTGAACCGGATCACTGATGGGGATATCCGTTTGCCGGATACTGATTCCCATACCGGTGGCCCGCACAAGTTCGTGGCAGACAGTGGCCAGTCCACCCCGGGTTGGATCACGCATAAAACGCAAACCTTCAACTCCCGACAGAACACGGGTAAGGGGTAAAACGTTTGCCGAGTCGGATTTCAAATCGCCACGTAACCCGAATTGTTCGCGCGCAAGCAACACGGATATGCCGTGGTCACCCACCGAACCGCTGACCAGCATGAGGTCGCCATCACGTATCCGGTCCAGTCCAAGATTCATATCGGGATCCTTGTAACCTATACCGGTTGTGGCGAGATACAAGCCGCCGCCTTCTCCGCGTCTCAGCACCTTGGTATCACCGGCTACGATTTTGACGCCCGCTTCTTTTGCAGCACTGGCCAGGCTCTTGATAATGCGTTCCAGTTGAGCGATTTCCAGGCCTTCTTCGATAAATGCATTCAGACTCAGGTACTTTGGAATGGCTCCGGCGACAGCGAGGTCGTTGGTGGTGCCATGAACCGCCAGTGAACCAATGTCACCACCCGGAAACTCCAGTGGCTGCACGGTAAATCCATCCGTGGTAAAAATCACGTCATGGGAATCCAACGATAAGCTGGCTGCATCGACCTGTATATCGAGCCTGTCATTTGCCAGGTGCCGGGCAAATAGCTCTTCTATGAGTTCGCGCATGTAACGGCCGCCGTTACCGTGTGCCAGTGAAATATGAGTGTCCTGCATGAATTTATCTTCTTTTATAGCCGTATTCGATAATCTGACCGAAACTGATACCCGCGTCATTGACCGGCATCAATAAAGGCAGTGTTGTCTCAAAATCATTTTTTTTGAGTAGCCCGAAGCACTTTTCTGTCAGCACGCGGTTCTGGAACACACCGCCGGCCAGCCCGATGGTGTTGACCCCTGAATCTTCACGTAGCCTTATTGCCTGGTGTAAAAGCGTGTGTGCCATGGATAGATGGAAGCGGGCTGCGCGTTCTGATTGTTGTCGGGATTCATCGACCAGCATGGGAATAAGGTCTGACCAGTCCACATGATAAATATCGCCTTCCTGTAACAGTTCGAGTGGTATCAATAAACGGTCATCCATATCTCCATGCCGCGCTGCCATTGCTTCAAGAAGCATGGGTCCCTGGCCTTCGAAGCTCGCCTGTGAACATACACCGGCAAGCGCTGATGCCGCATCAAACAAGCGGCCGGCAGCGGTGGTGAGCGGGGCATTTTTCCCCTGCTGCCAGAAACTGAAGAGTAAGGGGTCTGATGCTTCAGCCAGTGTGCATGCCTGCCCTGACCCCCAACATATCGCGGCCGCGCTTCGCCATGGTTCACGGCCGGCACGTTCGCCGCCGGGTAAGCTGAAGGGCCGAAAGCATGCTGCACGCCTCCATTGCCCGGGTTTGCCAAGTAATGCTTCACCGCCCCAGAGTGTTCCGTCCGGACCCAGCCCGACACCATCCCAGGTAAACACCAGCATATTTTCCGCCTCATCACCGTTTTTCAGGGTCTCGATAAATGTTGCTGAAGCATGTGCATGATGGTGATAAACCTTGTCAACCGTGAGACCCTGCTGGTATGCCCAGCGTGAAGGGGTGAAGCCCGGGTGTGCATCGCATAGGATGTGGCCGGCTTTGACTTGGTACAGTGCCTGAAGGTCATCTATACATTTGGTAAATGTCTCGAAGCTACGCAGGTTGTCCATCTCGCCGATGTGTGGTGAAACCACCACCCGGTTATCCCAGGCCAGTGCGACGGTGTTTTTCATATGCGCACCCACCGCCAATACCGGCCTATCCAGCGTGAAGGGTAGTTCGATTTCTACCGGTGCCAGGCCACGACCCTGCCGGATTGGTGCCGGATGACCGTTGATTACGCGTATTACCGGGTCATCCGCAGGCCGGACAATGGGTCTGTTGTGATGCAGGAAAGCGTTTGCAACATGCGCCAGGCGTTGTTCGATATCGTCATTTTCGGTTAATACCGGCTCACCGCTGATATTGGCTGAGGTGGCCACAAGCGGTGCGCCAAATTCATTTAACAAGATATGGTGCAGCGGGCTATACGGCAACATGGTGCCTACTTCATTCAGTCCGGGCGCGATTGCCTCAGAAAGGTCATTGCCCGCTATTTTTGATATCAACACGATCGGTCGGGAGGGTGACTCGAGCAGTTGTGCTTCGACATCACCGACAAGCAGATATCGCCTGACCTCTGCCAGCTTATCGCCACGAGGTGCGGGAAACATGACAGCGAGTGGTTTGTGAGGTCTGGGCTTGGTGTTGCGTAATTGCCCGACTGCAGTATCACTACGCGCATCACAAACCAGGTGATAACCGCCTATGCCTTTAATCGCCAGTACTTTTCCTGCCCGCAGTGCTTCGAGCGATGCCTGCAGTGCGGGCTCATTGCCGGGAACAGGGCTATTTCCGTCTTCGCAGTATGTCAGCGCCGGTCCGCATTCTGCACAGGCGACAGGTTCGGCGTGGTAGCGCCGGTCAGCAGGATTGGTATATTCCCGGTTGCATGCCTCACACAGGGGGAAGCCGGCCATACTGGTGTTGGGGCGGTCATAGGGCAGTGCTTCTATCAGGGTATAGCGTGGCCCGCATTGCGTGCAGTTGATGAACGGATAACGGTGGCGCCGGTTGGATGGATCATCCAGTTCCCGCAAACAATCATCACAGGTGAAAAGATCTGCAGGCAGATGGATGTCAGCATCCGCAGCTGCCTGGCTGGCTAATATGAGGAACTCATCGGTTTCAATGCAGCCGGTTTCTTCAACTGTTTCGAGTACAGGCCGCGACACAACCGGTGCACTTTGCAGAAGCGTGTCTACAAATTTGTCCAGGTACAGCGCTTCACCCTGTACATGAACTTCAACCCGGCCTGAAGAATTAAGCACCCAGCCGTGCAGCTTGTGTTGTTGTGCATGACGGTAAATGAAAGGCCGGAAACCGACACCCTGAACCACACCGCTCAGGGTGATTTTTCGGGCTGTCTGTCGGGGTGATTGCCTCATTAAATTACGATGCAGTACCCTAGATCTTCGGGTTGGCAGTTTCCCGCAACCCGTTGGCCCACCAGATCCGGCAGGCGCCTTCATCCGATACCATGCAGGGTCCTATCGGGTTACGTGGTACGCAGGCCTTGCCGTAGAGACGGCACTCATTGGGGTAAATCTTTCCGAGCACGACCCCGGCGCAATCACAACCGGGTGGCATTTCTCCTGCCCGCTTGCGCGCATCACCGGCATAAGACGGGAATTGCCGGCGTGCGTCATGCGCCTTGTATTGATTGGCAATAACATAACCGGAATTCGCAATACTGCCTACGCCGCGCCAGTTCGCGTCTTCGATATTGAATGCTTGCTCAAGCTGTCTGCGTGCGGACCGGTTACCGCCTTCACGAACCAGTTCAGGGTAGCAGTTGTCGAGAAAATATCGGTCATCGTTTAATTGGCGCAAGACCGAATACATCGCTGCCAGCAGGCTTTGGGGTGCAAACCCGGCAACCGCTGCGGGCATGTTGTGTTGATCCACAACAAATTGCCACTCTTCCGGGCCCATCACGGTAGCTACATGGCCGGGTGCGATCAATGCGTTGAAACCCGCCTCACCGGAATCGAGCAACATGGCAACGGCGGGCCAGGTCAGGCGCCCGGACAACAGGAGGAATAGATTCTCCGGTACACCTTCAACCAGCATGGCGGCAACCGGTGCGGTCGTGGTTTCGAAACCGGCAGCAAAAAAGACAACCGGTATTTCGGGGTGTTCTTTCGCAATTCTTACCGCCTCGGCAGGTGATGCGATCGGTCGAATATCGGCACCCCGCGCTTTTGCTTCTGCCAGCGTTCGTACCTCACTTTTCCTGACGTTCACCGGTACACGCAACATGTCACCGAATGCCACCAGGATGATGTTTTCCTTCAATGCCAGCTGAATGGCTTCATAGACGTCTTCTTCAGGACATATACAGACCGGACAGCCGGGGCCCGGGATCAGCTCGATATTGGCGGGCAGTGCACTGCGTAGTCCGGCCATGGTGATAGAGCGTTCATGGCCGCCGCATACATTCATGATTTTGACAGGCCTTTCCAGTGGTAATGCACGGATACGGTCTAACCACTGGCTGGCAGTTACTGTCATGGATATTACGGTTGCGGGTGCTCGTGATCGTGATGGTGGTTATGCGCCGCCTGCACAGGCGGTGAAGCCTGTAATTCCAACCGGTGTTTGCTGACAGCCTCACGCAGCCATTGCAGCCAGGTTTCCATGCCCTCACCCGATTTGGCGGAGGTCTGGATCAGGGCAGCAGGGTTGGCCAGGTTGCGTAGATGCTGCTCGGCGCGTGCCGGGCTGAAATCATCCAGTACCGGCAACAGGTCAGCTTTGCTGAGCATCACCATGTCGGCGGTGCGGAACATCACCGGGTATTTCGCCGGCTTGTCGTCACCTTCAGGCACGGATAACAGCACCACGTTGCTATGCTGTCCAAGATCAAAACTGGCCGGACAAACGAGGTTGCCGACATTCTCTATAAACACGACATCGATATTCGACAGGTCGAGTTGGTGAAGCGCATCATGCACCATGTACGCATCGAGGTGACAGGCGCTGCCGGTGGTAATCTGAATCGCGGTTACACCATGGCTGCGTATACGTTCTGCATCATTTTCGGTTTCGAGGTCGCCTTCGATGACTGCAATGCGAAACTCATCTCCGAGGGTTTTGATCGTGGCTTCGAGTAATGCAGTTTTACCCGCACCCGGTGATGACATCAGGTTGATGGCCATAACGCCATATGCGTTGAAATGTTCGCGGTTGTGTTGCGCAGTATGATCATTTTCAATCAGCAGATCATGTAGTACGGTGATCGCCTCGCGTCCACCCTCCGTTTTTTCCAGCTTACCGCCTGCTGATATCAGGTGTTCGTTACCCCGGGTTATGTTGCATCCACAGGTATCACACATCATTTGCTCCAAAATTCATAGTTTTGTCGAATAGTTCCCGGTCAGTTCGTGTCGTTAACCTGCCGCAATCATCTGGTCATAAAGTTCCCAGGCGGTCTGTGCCTCCTGCGGTGTGATTTTTTGAATCGCGTAACCGACGTGAACCACGACGAAGTCATCAACCTTCAGGCCTTCATCCTGCATCATGAAAAGACTGACGTCACGAAACACACCCTTGGCTTCGCAACTGGCGACAAACCCGTTTATTTCGCATATTTGCATGGGGATACCAAGGCACATCGTTTTTTGTTCCAGTGATAGACAGATTAATTAAAGCATAAACGAAATACCGCAACGAGCGGGGACTTGGATCAAGTGAGCTGCCTTCTTTACACAAGTATTCATAAAAACCTACGCACCGGTCAACAAACCCTGGACGATACCGAGTTCATAGATCAACTTGCTGCCAAGCCCGATTGTCAGTAGGCCGACTGAAGCTTTCAAGCCATTGTGAGCCCATGTGAAGCCACGGGCTGAAAACCTCAGGGGCAGACTGATGACTGCGGCCAGCAGGGCCATTCCGAGAATGGAGCCGGCACCGAACAAGGCAATGTAAAGCACGCCCTGGGTTATTGAGGAAACACTGTTAAGTGCCAGGATGATCAGTGCAGCAGATCCTGCCATTCCATGCATCATGCCAACCAGCATTGCCCGTAAAGGGAAAGATTCGGGGTGATCATGGTGATGAAGGTCGTCTGCATGCGCTTGCCCGCCGGTGTGCGAATGGGCGTGGAAGTGAACCGTCGAATCGTGCCGGTGTAAATGAAAATGAATGCGATCCCTGATTAAACGACGGAGCACGTCGAAACCCAGCAGCACCAGCATAAAGCCAACCGCAAGTTCCAGCCCTTGCGCGAATCGTTCGGGAACCAGCGTATCCATCACCAGTACCAAACCACCAAACAGCGCCAGGGTTAATGCATGTCCCGCTCCCCATGCTGCACCTTGCTTTGCGGTCGAGGCGAGAGACCGGCTACGGGTGGCCAGCGATGCAACAGCCGCCACGTGGTCAGCCTCCATTGCGTGCTGCATTCCGATGAGAAACCCGAGAAAAATGACACTAAACACACACACTCCGCAGCTTGGGTAAGACCATTCCAGTTATTGATAAACGGGACCTATGAGCAAATTCACTTTATATTAGTTTTATTTAACGTATATTGATCTGCGTCAATTTGTCACATCTCACGCTGTCCTAGTATATTTGTCAGAAAAAAGAGAAATCAGGTGTGAATCTACCCAATACACTTATACTCGGTATCGGCAATACCCTTCTAAGCGATGAAGGCGCGGGTATTCACGCTCTGAATTTGCTGCAATCATACCACCCCGATTCGACAAATCTTACATATATCGATGGCGGCACACTCAGCTTCACCCTCGCAGCCTACATAGAAGATTGTGAAAACCTGATCGTGTTTGACGCGGCAGAATTAAAAGCACCTGCAGGAACCGTAAGAACCATGTCGGGTGAGCGGATGGACGCGTTTCTGGGTGCAGCCAGGCGCAGTCCGCATGAGGTCGGTTTGCTGGATCTGTTCGATATTGCACGCCTGACCGAATCCCTTCCGGATAATCGTGCATTGATTGGGATTCAACCGGATAGTATTGAATGGGGTATGTCCCCAACCCCGCTGGTTGAGAAAGCATTACCCATTGCTGTTGAGCAGGCGGAAAATCTGCTTAAGCAGTGGGTAACAGCCAACGGAAAGGGCTCAGACTGTAACCCGAAAACAGCAAAACAGCAGGTTCAGGGTTTGCCGTCGTGGGTGAACCCATGAATCAGACAGACACCCCCCGCTTCAATATTCACACGGGTAACGAACTCACCTGGAACGTGAAGCCGATTTTGCACGAGATACGTCATGCACTGTTTGAATTACTGGACAGCGGCAACACCAGCATCATTGACCTGCGCAGCATTCCGCTGGCACCGGGTGAAGAAGAGACCATCATCAATGCACTGGGACAGGGTGAAGTTCACGCCCGCCTGGATGCACTTGGCCGGAGTGATATAGTCGAGACGATGTATTCAGGTGTCTGGCTGATTACCCATTACAACGAAAATGAAGCGGTCGTCAGCCGCTTTATCGAGATTACAGAATTACCGGCCATCCTCAAGTCACAGCATGAGGATATGTCCAAAGCATTGAAAGAACTTACACAAGAGTTGGAAACACAAGACACGTAAATACTTGCGGAGACGGAAACATGAAGAAGGATTTATCCCTGAATGATGGCACCCCGATAGAAGGGACCCCGGAACCTGGGACCCTGGGCGAAACCTTACGTAGCCAGGGGGTTTCCCGTCGCAGCTTTATGAAGTTTTGCGCAACGACAGCGTCAATGATGGCCTTGCCGCCATCGATGATACCAATGATTGCCCATGCGCTGGAGAATGCCAGGAGGCCTTCGGTTATCTGGCTGTCGTTCCAGGAGTGCACAGGCTGCACAGAATCGCTGACCCGTGCTCACTCACCGACCCTCGAGAGCCTGATTTTTGAGTCGATCTCACTTGACTACCACCACACTTTGCAGGCAGCTTCCGGTCATGCAGCGGAAGCGGCGCGCGAGGCTGCGATGGAAGAAAACTTCGGAAATTACCTGTTGGTGGTAGACGGTTCCATTCCATTGGATAACCCGGGTTATTCAACCATCGCGGGTATCAGCAATCTTGATATGCTGACCGAGAGTGCCAAGGGTGCTGCTGCAATCATTGCAGTTGGAACCTGTGCAACCTACGGTGGTATCCCACACGCCAACCCGAATCCGACCGGCGCAGTATCTGTTAAAGATATCATCAAGGACAAACCCATCATCAATGTGCCGGGCTGTCCACCAATACCGGTTGTTATCACCGGTGTGCTGGCGCACTACCTTACTTTTGGCGCAATACCGGATTTGGATCATATCGGCCGGCCCAAGGTGTTTTATGGCCAGAGTATTCACGATCGTTGCTACCGTCGGCCGTTTTACGACAAGGGACAGTTCGCCGAGACCTTTGATGACGAAGGTGCGAAAAAGGGTTGGTGTCTGTACAAGCTCGGCTGCAAAGGTCCGACCACCTACAACGCCTGCGCAACGACCAAGTGGAACAACGGTACCAGCTTCCCGATTGAGTCCGGGCATCCGTGCATCGGTTGTTCCGAGCCTGATTTCTGGGATGGCGGCGGCTTCTATAAGGCGCTGTCAATGCCGACCGAGGATATTTCAAAGACCGCTGTTTACACAGTAGCGGGGGCTGCCGCCGCCGGCGCTGTCATTGGTGCTTTAAACCGTGGCAAGAAAAATAACAGCGACAAAATTCATATCAAGACCACTATTGACGACCTGAGAAAGTGAGTGCGGGTAGTGATGTTTTGTAAGACAGAAAAAATGAGGAAGAGACTATGACCGAAATCGAGCTTCTGAGTTGGGCACGTGGTCCGGGCTTGCAGATTGCAACCATTATTTTTGTAGCCGGTGTCGTGATCCGAATCTTCGAGATATTCTTGCTGGGCAGGAAAGCCAATCTTGCTGAAGCCAAGGGTGGCGAGATGTCCAATGGTCTGAGAACGATGATCACAAGAACGGTTCCTGACCGGACGACTTTCAAGCGCTCAAGTGTCACCATTGTGTCCGGATATATATTTCACATTGGCCTGTTCATCGTCTGTTTTCTGTCCGCACCGCATATCCTGTTTCTGAAAGACGTTATCGGATTTGGCTGGCCGTCGTTGCCGACACCGGTAATTGATGCATTCGCTGTGGTTACAATCATTGCGTTACTGGCCACGCTGGTGAACAGGTTGACCAACAAGGTGATGCGCTACCTGACCAACTTCGAAGATTTACTGACCTGGTTTATCACTTTTTTGCCGGTGGTTACGGGTTACATCGCTTTCCATCGCATAGGCATGACTGCACCGACCTTGCTGGCAGTACACATATTGAGCGTCGAGCTTCTGATGATCATATTTCCTTTCACCAAGTTGATGCATGCATTCACACTGTTCATTGCGCGCTGGTATAACGGCGCGATTTCCGGTTACAGGGGGGTTGCATCATGAGTGCTTCCTTAGATAAAGGTATTAATGCTTTCAAACGACAGATTGATTCGTCCGTTGCGGCCTTCTTCAGTAGTTGTGTCCATTGCGGCCTGTGCGCTGAAGCCTGTCTTTTCTACACGGAAACGGGTGACCCGAAGCGCACACCGATCAACAAGACCGAGCCGTTGAGGCGTATTTGGAAATCTGAATACACACTGTTCGGGCGGGTCGGCAAAATGCTGGGTCTGACCAAAAAGGTCGATGACAAGTTTCTGGAAGAATGGCAGGAACTGGTTTATGACAGCTGTACCCTATGCGGCCGTTGTTCGATGGTCTGCCCGGTGGGTAACGACATTGCATTGATGATCCGTAAAACACGCGAGGGGATGGCGGCAGCCGGTCAGGCACCCGAAGGCCTGATCGGTGCAACCAACCGTTCTGTCACCATCGGCAGCCCGATGGGTGTGAAATGGCCGGCCTTGCGTGCGCAGATCAAGCACGTGGAAGAAGATAGCGGTTTGAAGATTCCGGTTGATGTCGAAGACGTGGAATACATGTTGCTGTTGTCATCGATGGAAATCATGAATTTCCCCGAATTCATCGAAGCTGTTGCGAAAATATTCGACAAGGCCGGGGCCACATGGACCATATCATCCGAAGCATTTGAAGCGACCAACAGCGGTATCCAGATCGGTGTTTCCGATATCGCGGCTGAGTTGGTGCAGCGTATTGTTGATGTTGCTGACAAGCTCAGGGTTAAGACGGTTATCAGCCCGGAGTGCGGTCATGCCTACATGGCAATACGTTGGGATGGTCCAAACCTGGTTGGCAAACCATTTAACTTCAAGGTCCGGCATATCCTTGAGGTAATGGATGATCTGCGTCAGCAGGATCGTCTGAAGATCGCCACCAAGGAATCGCAGAAGCTCACCTATCATGACCCCTGCCAGATATCCCGTCGTGGTGGAGTTATCGATGAACCACGCAGGCTGATCGATATGATTGCGGATGATTTTGTCGAGATGCCCGACGGTGGAAAGATGAACTGGTGTTGTGGCGCTGGTGGCGGTGTAAGTGCAAATGAGCGTGCAGATGAAATCCGTCTCAAGGTATTTGAACGGAAAAAAGCCCAGCTGGATGAGGTTAAACCGGATGCCATTATCAGCGCATGCTCAAACTGCCGGATTCACCTGGAAGACGGGCTGGAGGAATACAACATGGATATTCCCCTGTTGAGTCTCACAGAAACCATAGCAGAACACCTGGCCGAAGATTGATTGTGCAGGAGCAAGAGAAAATGACTGACATAAACAATGAAGCGCATTTTAGACGGGAACTTGAGTCCCTGGATGACTTGCAACAAAGACGGGTCGCGGCTCTATTCGTTAACCATGTTCTTTCCCTGGGTACGGATAAACGCCTTGAGAGAGTGGTTAAAACAGCGTCGGATGAAGACGCCACCATGGAAGAGCTTGCAGCCGCATTGAAATTGGCGCACGCGGTTACCTTTGACAGTCATGCACGCTGTGGCGCAGAAGGGCACTGGGACGATCAGGCGGGCTACTTTGTTGCCCGTGCAGCCGTTGCCGCAGTCACGCTACCGGACCACTCCAGGGCGGGCGGGCCGGCATGGCAGGCGGCCATGAGCGCGAGAATGGCGCATACCAGTATGTTAATTGATGATGATACGGACCAGCATTCAGCACATACAGAATGCGAATGGCAGTATCAGTGTTTGTCAGACTATCTAAAAGCATAAGCAGAGAGAAAAAACATGAGCGAGCGAATCGTAGTTGATCCGATTACCCGAATTGAAGGCCATTTACGTGTTGAGGCACAAATGGAGGGCAATCGAATCGTCAGCGCATACTCATCCGGTACCATGGTTCGTGGCATCGAAGTCATTCTCAAAGGTCGCGATCCCCGCGACGCGTGGGCATTTGCACAACGTATTTGTGGTGTGTGCACACTGGTCCATGGGCTTGCTTCGATTCGCTCGGTGGAAAACGCACTCAGTTACCAGGTGCCAAAGAACGCAAATTTGATTCGCAACCTGATGGCAGGTGCCCAGTACATACACGACCATGTCATGCATTTTTATCATTTGCATGCGCTGGACTGGGTTGATGTGGTTTCGGCCTTGAGTGCGGATCCTAAAGCGACATCAGAACTGGCACAGTCACTGAGCAGTTACCCGAAATCATCACCCGGCTATTTCTCTGATATGCAGAAAAAACTGAAAGGCTTTGTCGAAGCGGGCCAGTTGGGTATTTTTGCAAAAGCCTATTGGGGACACCCTGCCTATAAACTGCCGCCGGAAGCTAACCTGATGGCTGTTTCACATTACCTGGAAGCCCTTACATGGCAACGTGATGTCGCGCGCCTGCATACTATATTCGGTGGTAAGAACCCGCATCCAAACTTTGTCGTGGGAGGCGTACCCTGTGCGATAGACCTGAATTCCGATTCAGCGATCAATGCGAAAAAACTCTCCCAGGTACAGGACATTATCAACCAGATGAAAGTCTTCGTTGAGCAGGTCTATGTACCTGACACGCTGGCTATCGCAAGCTTTTACAAAGACTGGGGCAGCCGGGGCGAAGGCCTGGGCAACTTCCTGACCTATGGTGACTTCCCGTCCAATGGTATGGATGATCCGTCAGGCTTTATGATACCTGCAGGTGCCATTTTGAACCGCGATCTAAGCACCATACACGATGTTGATATGAATGCCGCGGATGAAATTCAGGAGTACATTTCACATTCATGGTACGACTACAAGGACGGAAAAGATGCCGGTCTGCACCCCTACGATGGTGAAACCGACCTGAATTACACCGGTCCAAAACCACCTTACGAACACCTGGATGTTGAGCAGTCGTACTCCTGGATGAAATCACCACGCTGGAAAGGTCATGCAATGGAAGTGGGTCCGCTGGCGCGGGTGCTCATGCTTTATGCGAGCGGGCATGAGCAGACCAAAGAACTGGTGAATATGACCCTCAATACACTGGATATCCCCGTCGAGGCACTGTTCTCAACATTGGGCCGGACGGCAGCACGTACGCTGGAGACCAAGATATTTGCTGACGCCATGCAGGGCTGGTTCGATGATCTGATTGTCAACGTCAAGGCAGGGGATACGAGAACATTCAACGAAGTGATGTGGGAGCCCTCAAGTTGGCCTAAAAAGGCACAGGGCGTTGGTTTCATGGAAGCGCCCCGTGGTGGTCTTGCCCATTGGATTGTGATTGAAAACGAAACCATTAAGAATTACCAGGCAGTGGTACCGAGTACCTGGAATGCCGGTCCACGTGATGCCAACGGTCAGCCGGGCGCCTACGAGGCTGCCCTTGAAGACAATCATGAATTACACGATGTGAATCAACCCATAGAGATTCTGCGCACCATTCATAGTTTTGACCCCTGTATTGCCTGTGCGGTCCACTTGAGTGATGAGGATGGGGAAGAAATTATCAAGGTTAAGGTGCGTTAGCCGGAGAACAGATCAAGCAGTAGAATAAGAAGATACCGGCAAGTGCATTTCCCACGATTGTGGTCGTGCAGTCACTCCTGTTTCTCGTGATTTGTGATCATTACAACTTTGTTACCGTAAAATTTGTGACTAAACGGGCTCACGGAACAGGGTCATGTCCTCCTTCACAAAATGGCTGACAGCGAATAATTCTCTTTAGGCCCAGCCAGCTGCCACGGGCTGCGCCGTACTTTCGGATGGCCTCCTGCGTATACTGGGAACAGCTAGGTGTGAAGCGGCAGTGCTGGCCTAAAAACGGGCTTAATACGAGTTGGTATGCGCGGATGAGCGCGAGAAGAATCTTTTGCATTACTAATAAATTCCGGTCAAATTCCGCTTGTGGATAAAAAACACTTGCTGTCTCGTTCCAGTTGGGATATAACACTGCACCTTGATTGAGTCCACTTGTGGCTTAGTTTTCATAAAATATATAATAATCAGTAGATTACAGTATATATGCTCAGATTTTCAAGGAGTTATTAGACCTAAATGACTGCTAAAACAGTAAAATTACCCAAAGGGTATAAGCCTTCTCCAGACGAAGAGTACATGAATCCCAAACAAATTGAGTACTTCAGGCAGAAATTGACCAACTGGAGAGACGAGTTGGTAGAAGAGTCCCGCGAAACCATCAGTAACCTGCAGACCGAAGTCAGGGATGTGGGGGACGAAGCCGAGCGGGCTACACGGGAAACTGAAAACAGTCTTGAGTTGCGCACCCGTGACCGGTACCGCAAGTTGATCAACAAGATTAACAAGACGCTGGCCCGTGTTGATGATGGTGAATATGGATATTGTGAGGAAACCGGTGAAGAGATCGGTTTGAATCGTCTTGAAGCACGTCCTATTGCAACCTTGTGCCTGGATGCCCAGGAGCGTTGGGAAATGCGTCAGAAGCAATTGGGCGACTCTTCCTAGTTAGAAGCCGTATATTGCACCAGTTTCCTGGCCCTGGCTTGTCCAGATACGACCGAACTTGAACTTCCTTCAACCCATAGCTCTGCTATGAGTTTCAGTCCAGTCCGGCGTCCGGTCGCACCTGTCCGGCGCCAGCATCCAGGTAACTGGTACAATTTACGGCTTAAGAGAACCCTTGATATTGCACCAGTTTCCTGGCCCTGGCTTGTCCAGATACGACCGAACTTGAACTTCCTTCAACCCATAGCTCTGCTATGAGTTTCAGTCCAGCGCCCGGTCGCACCTGTCCGGCGCCAGCATCCAGGTAACTGGTACAATTTACGGCTTAAGAGAACCCTTGATATTGCAC